>OODK01000144.1_pt1 | contig 86199 bp, 71 predicted proteins | sample 1671371 | NCBI WGS metagenome assembly OODK01 (sample SAMN06348150, study PRJEB24527) | human gut metagenome | biome: human gut; feature: ankylosing spondylitis patient; material: feces | host: Homo sapiens | place: China | collected 2015-10 | reverse complement strand
CAAAGCTGAAAGCTTTCCGGAACCCCCAGCCTAGCTGGGGGTTTTCTGTGCACAAAAAAAATGGCGCTTCTTAAAGCGCCATTTTCAGCTTAAAGTTCAAAAGAGATTATATCCCTTCTTCACTCTCTTTTTTCGCTTCTGCCTTCTCGATTTCACGATACCAGCGCGGATGGTGTTTCTTCGCCCAGCGACGGCTCACCTTTCCTTCGATCATCCCTTTAATCGATCCTTTCACCCAGAATGCCATATACATATGGATCAGGATGGCGTGGATCAGGATGATACCCGCAGCCGCGTGGATCAGCAGGCTATAACGGACAACCTGTATCGGGAAGTACTGCGCAAAGTACGGACGCCAGATAATCACCCCGGTCACCAGCAGCACGAAAATCATGCTCATGATCGACCAGAACATCATCTTTTGCCCGGCGTTGTACTTACCGACATCCGCCACTTTGTGCTCATTGCCTTTTAATACTTCGACAATGTTCAACAGCCACGGAATATCTTTCTTATCCGGGATGTTGTGATGCACAAAACGCACAAACATAAACATCAGCGCGACGAAAATCGCAATGCCGAAGAACGGGTGCAAAATGCGTCCCATCTGCGGCGTACCGAAGGTTTGCGTCAGCCATTGCAGCGTCGGGAAGAAGAACGAAATCCCGGACAGCGCCACCAGGAAGAAGCAAATCACCACGGTCCAGTGACAGGCGCGATCAATAAATTTGGTGCGCACAATCATTTTCGACTTACTCATGATGATCCTCCTCGTCATCGTCCACTTCCTTATTCGGGCCAATACCGATGTAGTGGAAAATCAACCCGGCAAAAGTGGCAATAAAGCCAGCCGCTGCCAGCGGTTTCAGCGCGCCTTTCCACAGGCTTACCGAGGTGTCGATCTTCGGATCTTTCGGCAGACCGTGATACAGCTCCGGCTGATCGGCGTGATGCAGCACGTACATAACGTGCGTACCACCGACCCCTTCCGGGTTGTAGACGCCAGCATGTTCGTAACCACGCGCTTTCAGTTTCGCCACGCGCTGTTCCGCCAGCTCCAGCATCTCCTTCTTGGTGCCGAAGTGGATAGCCCCGGTCGGACAGGTTTTCACACAAGCCGGTTCCTGGCCGACGCTGACGCGATCGACGCAGAGCGTGCATTTATATACCCGGTTATCCTCTTTGTTGAGGCGCGGAATATTAAACGGACACCCGGCAATGCAGTAACCACAGCCGATGCAGTTTTCCGACTGGAAATCGACAATCCCGTTAGCGTACTGAATGATTGCACCAGCAGACGGGCACGCCTTCAGGCAGCCCGGATCTTCACAGTGCATACAGCCGTCTTTACGGATCAGCCACTCCAGCTTGCCGTTCTGTTCGGTTTCGCTAAAGCGCATCACCGTCCAGGACTTGGCGCTCAGATCGGCGGGGTTATCGTAAACCCCGACGCAGTGCCCCACTTCATCACGGATGTCGTTCCACTCCGAACACGCCACCTGACAGGCTTTACAACCGATACAGGTGGAAACGTCGATAAGTTTCGCGACTTCTGCTTTGTAATCACGCACCTGAGAAGGCGGCGTGATGGAGTTAGTTGCGGACCTTTTGATAATGTCCTGCGTTTCCATAGCCATCTGTTCGCCCCCTTACGCCTTCTCGATGTTGACTAAGAACGCTTTATATTCCGGCGTTTGCGAGTTTGCATCACCGACATTCGGCGTCAGAGTGTTAGCGATATAACCTTTACGCGCGACACCCTCAAAGCCCCAGTGGATTGGAATACCCACCGTTTCAACCTGCTGACCGTTTACATTCAGCGGTTTCAGACGGCGCGTTACCACCGCCACCGCGCGGATAAATCCACGCTTGCTTGAGACAGTGACACGATCGCCATTATTAATGCCTTTCGCCGCCGCCAGCGTTTCGCTGATTTCCACAAACTGTTCCGGCTGAGCAATTGCGTTGAGCAACGCGTGCTTGGTCCAGGTGTGGAAGTGCTCGGTCAGACGATAGGTCGTACCCACATACGGGAACTGCTCTTTTTTACCCATCCGCAGCGCGTCTTGTTCATACAGACGAACAACCGGGTTAGACACCACATTCGGATGCAGCGGGTTAGTGCCCAGCGGCGTTTCGATTGGCTCGTAGTGTTCCGGGAACGGACCTTCCGCCATTTTGTTGATGGCAAACAGGCGTCCCATCCCTTCCGGCTGCATGATAAACGGTCCGGTTGGTGTACCTGGCGCGGCATTGCCGAAGTCCGGAATATCGTTACCCGTCCACTTGCTGCCGTTCCACTGGATCAGCATCCGTTTCGGATCCCACGGTTTACCGTTGATATCCGCCGAAGCACGGTTGTAGAGTACGCGACGGTTGAGCGGCCACGCCCAGGCCCATCCCAGCGTATTCCCCAGACCGGACGGGTCGGAGTTATCGCGGTTAGCCATCTGGTTGCCCTGCTCTGTCCAGCTACCGGTGTAGATCCAGCAAGAAGATGCGGTTGTACCGTCATCACGCAGATGCGCAAAGCTACTCAGCAACTGCCCTTTCTTCGCAATCAGCACACCATTAGCATCATAGAGATCTTCCAGCGCATAGCCGTTGTTCTCTTTAGCTACTTCGTCAGATTGCGGTTCGTGCGGCTGCTTGTAGTTCCAGCTCATCTTCATCAGCGGTTCTACGCCTTTACCACCTTCGGCCTGGTACAGCTCGCGCAGATGATGGTAGATACCCGCCAGAATTTCGCCGTCGTTACGCGCTTCGCCCGGCGCGTCCTGACCTTTCCAGTGCCACTGCAACCAGCGACCGGAGTTAGCAATAGAACCATCTTCCTCAGCAAAGCAGGTCGAAGGCAGACGGAATACTTCAGTCTGAATAGACGCAGGATCGACATCGTTCGACTCGCCGTGGTTCTGCCAGAAGGTAGAAGTTTCAGTCACCAGCGGATCGATAACCACCATATACTTCAGCTTGCTCAGGCAGCTTACCACTTTGTTTTTGTCCGGGAAGGACGCAACCGGGTTAAAGCCCTGGCAGAAATAACCGGTGACTTTGCCTTCATCCATCATGTTGAAATACTTGATGACGTCGTAGGTCTGGTCCCACTTGGGCAGCCAGTCGTAGCCCCAGTTGTTCTCTTTCTGCGCAGCATCGCCGTAGAAAGATTTCATCAGGCTAACGAAGAACTTCGGATAGTTGCTCCAGTAGTTCACCTGATCAGCCAGCGTCGCTTTCGGCGTGTTCGCTTCCAGATACGACTGCAAATCAACCTGTTTTTCTGACGGCAGCGTCAGATAACCCGGCAGGCTGGTAGAGAGCAGGCCTAAGTCGGTCAGCCCCTGAATGTTGGAGTGACCACGCAATGCGTTCACGCCGCCACCGGCCATACCCATGTTACCGAGCAGTAACTGGATCATCGCCATAGTACGGATGTTCTGCGCACCCACGGTGTGCTGCGTCCAGCCCAGCGCGTAAAGGAAGGTGGTTGTGCGATCCGGTGCGCTGGTGGAGGCCAGCACTTCACACACTTTCAGGAAGTCGGCTTTTGGCGTACCACAGATGTTTTCTACTACGTCCGGCGTGTAGCGGGAAACGTGCTCTTTCAGCAAGTTCCACACACAGCGCGGATGAGTCAGTGTTTCATCGCGTTTCGCATAGCCGTTTTCATCGAACTGATAGTTCCAGGACGATTTATCGTATTGACGTTTTTCAGCGTCGTAGCCGCTGAACAGACCGTCTTCGAAAGCAAAATCATCACGCACCAGCAGACTGGCGTTGGTGTAATGCTTAACGTATTCGGCGTTGATTTTGTTGTTTTCGATCAGGTAGCGCAAAACGCCAGACAGGAACGTAATGTCCGTACCGGAACGAATAGGTGCGTAAATATCCGCTACAGAAGCGGTACGCGTAAAACGGGGATCGACAACGATCAAGGTTGCATCGTTGTTGTTTTTCGCTTCCATCGCCCAGCGGAAACCGACGGGATGCGCTTCAGCAGCGTTACCGCCCATCACCATTACGACGTTAGCGTTTTTGATATCCACCCAGTGGTTGGTCATCGCACCGCGACCAAATGTTGGAGCAAGACTTGCTACCGTTGGTCCGTGTCAGACGCGCGCCTGGTTGTCTACCGCCAGCATCCCGAGGGAGCGGGCAAATTTCTGGGTCAGCATCCCGGTTTCGTTGCTGGCACCGGAGGCACACAGCATACCGGTAGAAAGCCAACGGTTTACCGTTACGCCCTGCTCGTTCTTTTCAATAAAGTTAGCGTCACGGTCAGCTTTCATCAGCTTCGCAATACGGGAGAATGCTTCATCCCAGCTAATGCGCTGCCATTTGTCAGAACCTGGCGCACGATATTCCGGGTAGCGCAGACGGTTTTCGCTGTTGACGTAATCCAGCAAACCGGCCCCTTTCGGGCATAACGCACCACGGCTTACCGGATGATCCGGGTCACCTTCAATGTGATAAATCGCTTCTCTGGCGTTTTTCGCGCCATCACCCAGGCTATACATCAATAGCCCGCAACCTACGGAACAGTATGTGCAGGTGTTACGGATCTCTTTAGCGCGTAATAATTTATAGTTTCGCGCCTGAGCCAGTGCTTGCTTCGGGGCAAAGCCCAATGCTGCTACTGTTGTTCCCGCCATACCGCCCGCGCAGATTTTAAAAAATTGTCTGCGACTGACGTCCATTGCTTTCCTCTTTTTTCAGGGGTATTACTGCGCGAGGAAACTAACAGTAAAATTCTGAATCTTTTTGCGCGAAATCAAAAAGAACACGTGTTTGCCACAAAATAATCCGCCTGCGCAAATTGACCTACCTCAATAGCGGTAGAAAAACGCACCACTGCCTGACAGGCCAGTTAAAAAAATGCTATAAAATTCAGCTTAATTTTTAACGGCAAGAGAGACAAAACAGCGAGCATGACACGACAAAAAGCAACGCTCATAGGGCTAATAGCGATCGTCCTGTGGAGCACGATGGTAGGATTGATTCGCGGTGTCAGTGAGGGGCTCGGCCCGGTCGGCGGCGCAGCTGCTATCTATTCATTAAGCGGGCTGCTGTTAATCTTCACGGTTGGATTTCCGCGTATTCGGCAGATCCCGAAAGGCTATTTACTCGCCGGGTGTCTGTTATTCGTCAGCTATGAAATCTGTCTGGCGCTTTCCTTAGGATATGCGGCGACCCGTCATCAGGCGATTGAAGTGGGTATGGTGAACTATCTGTGGCCCAGCCTGACAATTCTCTTTGCCATTCTGTTTAATGGTCAGAAAACCAACTGGCTGATTGTACCAGGATTATTATTAGCCCTGGTTGGCGTCTGCTGGGTGTTAGGTGGTGACAATGGGTTACATTATGATGAAATCATCAATAATATCACCACCAGCCCATTGAGTTATTTCCTGGCGTTTATTGGTGCGTTTATCTGGGCAGCCTACTGCACAGTAACGAATAAATACGCACGCGGATTTAACGGAATTACCGTTTTTGTCCTGCTAACGGGAGCAAGTCTGTGGGTTTACTATTTTCTCACGCCACAACCAGAAATGGTATTTAGCACGCCAGTCATGATTAAACTCATCTCTGCGGCATTTACCTTAGGATTTGCTTATGCTGCATGGAACGTCGGTATATTACATGGCAACGTCACCATTATGGCGGTAGGTTCGTATTTTACGCCCGTCCTTTCCTCAGCGCTTGCAGCCGTGCTGCTCAGCGCCCCGCTGTCGTTCTCGTTCTGGCAAGGCGCGCTAATGGTCTGCGGCGGTTCCCTGCTCTGCTGGCTGGCGACACGTCGTGGCTAAAATAATTGTCGGGTCTACGGCCCGGCAGTTAATCAGATAAATTCCGACAATATAAAAAAATAAATTTCAAATACCAGTAGTTCACCTTATATTTCATTTCGACTTCGATCACATATCGATAAATAATATTATTTCATCTATTTTTCTCATTGTTTTTAATCACCATTCTATTTTAAAAACAGTATGTCATTTATAAATGACGCCGTTTAAAATTCGTTTAGAAAATACGTTTAACGATAATTAAAAGGATTCTGTTAAATGAAATTAAAAATAGTTGCGGTGGTTGTAACTGGTTTGTTAGCTGCGAACGTAGCACACGCTGCCGAAGTCTATAACAAGGATGGTAATAAACTAGACCTTTATGGCAAGGTTACCGCTCTACGTTATTTTACTGATGATAAGCGTGACGATGGTGATAAAACTTATGCCCGTCTCGGCTTTAAAGGAGAAACGCAAATCAATGATCAAATGATTGGTTTTGGTCACTGGGAATATGATTTTAAAGGCTATAACGATGAAGCCAACGGCTCGCGCGGTAACAAGACCCGTCTGGCCTATGCAGGTTTAAAAATTAGTGAATTTGGCTCTCTGGACTATGGTCGTAACTACGGTGTCGGCTATGACATTGGTTCATGGACCGATATGTTGCCAGAATTTGGTGGCGATACCTGGAGTCAGAAAGATGTCTTCATGACATACCGTACTACCGGTGTGGCAACCTATCGCAACTACGATTTCTTCGGCTTAATTGAAGGTCTGAACTTTGCCGCGCAATATCAAGGCAAAAATGAACGCACTGACAATGGTCATCTTTATGGTGCTGACTACACGCGTGCCAATGGTGACGGTTTCGGTATCTCCTCAACTTATGTTTATGATGGCTTTGGTATCGGTGCGGTGTATACCAAATCCGATCGGACAAATGCGCAGGAAAGAGCCGCTGCTAATCCTCTCAATGCCTCCGGTAAGAATGCAGAACTGTGGGCTACAGGTATAAAATATGATGCCAACAACATCTACTTTGCAGCTAATTACGCTGAAACATTAAACATGACCACCTATGGCGATGGTTATATCTCTAACAAAGCACAAAGTTTTGAAGTAGTGGCACAATATCAATTCGACTTCGGCTTGCGCCCATCACTCGCTTACCTGAAATCGAAAGGCAGAGATCTGGGCCGCTACGGCGACCAGGACATGATTGAGTATATCGACGTTGGTGCGACGTATTTCTTCAACAAAAATATGTCGACCTATGTTGATTATAAAATCAACCTGATTGATGAAAGCGACTTTACCCGTGCCGTAGATATTCGCACCGATAACATCGTCGCAACGGGAATTACCTATCAGTTCTAACATCCTCTCCTGACCAGCCCTTCTCTGGGCTGGTTTTTGATTTAAGTGCTGCTGTATGACTCCTTAAGTAAAAATGAGCAATTTTTGATATTTCTGGTCATTCACCTCAATTAATATTCTTCCATACCCTCCGGGGACATCTTACTATAATATTTATTGATGAGTGATTATGACCAATATTAATACAGCTTGTGTAAAAAACAATGCCAGTTATCAATTAAATAACGCATTACCTAACAAAGAAACCATCTCCAGCAATTTTTGTGAACGACTGGCACAATGGGGTAATAAGTCGCTTAATAATGGTGAAGAAAGAGCAATTGCCGTAGAGCGAATTAAAGAAGCTTACAATTCGAACATGGCATCTCTTGATTTGTCATATCTTGATTTGAGTGAGTTACCGCCTATCCCCTCGACAGTTAACACGTTAAATCTGGAAAACAATTGTCTCACTTGTCTTGACTTTACTGACAATGCCAGCCTCGTCAATATCAACCTCAGCTTTAATAAAATTAAAACGATAACCTTTCCAAATGAATCAAAACTGGAAAATATTTATATTGATCACAACAATCTGGAAAGTTTGGATTTTAAAAATCAGCATTCATTGGTTAACCTGGAAGCGCAAAATAACAATCTGACAAAAATTAATATTTCTGATAGTTATAAACTGAAATTTCTTAATCTTGATTATAACAAGCTAGCATCGCTGGATCTCTCCCGGCAAGAATCTCTGATTGAGTTAAGTGCCCATCATAATATGATCAATGACATTATATTACACAATCACCCCATAGTGGAGAAAATCACTTTAAACGACAACCATATTGCACATTTAAACGCGAAAGCCACTACAAAACTGGAATATTTAAACTTAAGCAATAACAATTTATTGCCAACAGATGACATTGATCAATTAATATCATCAAAACATCTTTGGCATGTATTAGTTAACGGCATCAACAATGATCCACTTGCCCAAATGCAGTACTGGACTGCAGTAAGAAATATAATTGATGACACTAATGAAGTGACCATTGATTTATCTTATAACCTGGCAATCACAAATATCGATACCAGCGATGAACATCTTGTAGAAGTAAGCGAGAATTCCGAAGGAAATCATATAAAAGACAATGACTCAATGTCTATTCGTTATAGATCAAAATATTATTCCAGAGAGTACGATTTAATAGAAGAAGAAACAATATTTTCTGACGCAGAACTAAAAGCCATTCTGCCTATGCATCGCATGTACGGGGTTGGTGACTATAAGTCAAATTCCTCTTCTCTACCCTCACACTCGGGGCTAAAGGACCCAACGGGTACACCCGTCTGTTATTATATTCATAATGAGGATAAACCTTCCTTAGGTTTTGGTCCAACATCCAATAATTGGTTAAGCCAATCCTTTACAACAGAGTTATAAAACACATCCTGATTTATCAAGGGTAATAAATCATTAAAATAAAGCATTACTACGGAGCAGTTATGAAATTCCCTTCAATATTTAATAAAATAAATCCACAATCCATACAGCAACATCCAGAAAAAAATGAACTTAACTGGATGCGCGAATTAAATAAATGGAAAGCAGAACGCATACTTACAGGTGAAATCCATCGTCCGGAATGCCGAAACGAAGCCGCTAAAAGGATAAATTGTGCTTTTTTGTCGAAACAGAATGATATTGATTTATCAGGGCTTAATTTAACTACCCAACCACCAGGACTGCAAAACTTCACCTCTATCAATCTTGATGAGAACCAACTCAAACATTTTGATGCAACCACCTACGATAGACTCATCAACCTTAGTCTGAATAGTAATGCTCTTGAGTCAATAAATTTTCCTCAAGGTAGAAATGTAAGCATTACACATATATCTATGAATAATAATTCTCTCAGAAATATTGATATAGATAGGCTTTCATCAATTACTTATTTTAGTGCGGCACATAATCAACTAGAGTTTGTGCAATTAGAATGTTGCGAAAGGCTGCAGTACCTGAATCTCAGCCACAATCAATTAACTGATATTGTGGCAGGAAATAAAGATGAACTCTTACTTCTGGATCTATCCCATAATAAACTAACAAGTTTACATAATACCTTATTTCCCAACTTGAATACGTTACTTATCAACAACAACTTGCTTTCTGAAATTAAAATATTCTTTAGCAACTTCTGCAATATTCAGACATTAAACGCTGCGAACAATCAGTTGGAAAAAATAAACCTTCATTTCCTGACTTATCTTTCATCTATCAAAAGTTTAAGGCTGGACAATAATAAAATAACCCGCATTGACACTAAGAATACGTCCGATATTGGAACTTTATTCCCCATAATAAAACAGAGCAAAAACTTAAATTTTTTAAATGTTTCTGGGAAGAACAATTGCCCTACTATCCAGCTCATGTTATTTAATTTGTTTTCCCCAGCACTTAAGCTTAATACTGGCCTGGCAATTCTTTCGCCTGGTGCATTTGAAGTTCACTCTGACGGAGTAGATGTGGATAACGAATTGTTTCACTATCATATTAAAAATGCATGTAACCCATATAATATACATACTTACAAAACAGAAGAAGTTGTAAACCAGAGGAATATAAAAATTAAAAATATGACCTTAGATGAAATAAACAATACTTACTGTAATAACGATTATTACAATGAGGCGATAAGAGAGGAACCGATAGACTTTCTGGACAGAACGTTTTCCTCCAGCTCATGGCCTTTTTAGTGAATAAATTATCACTAATTCTATAAGTGTCTGGTCTTGTTAAAAATATAAACCCTTTGGATTCATCATCTGAAGGGTTGGATCATGACATGCATACATAGCTTAACATCCGTTTAATGGTTAGCTTGTTAGTTACATTTAGTAACACATATCTGTCTGTTTAATCCCCATTCTGCCCCCGCGGTTACGCTTTCTTATCTATTCTTTCAATCAGCACTTCACCTAATTCATCCTTAATTCTAATAACTGGCTATTGCGCCTTACCTCCTGTTTTGTCTTTTTTTCATTACCAATGTGTACATGTGAGGAACAATATGGCACTGCAAAATGAGAAAACTAGTCGTTATCTTTTGCGCGACTGGAAACCAGAAAATCCGGCCTTCTGGGAAAATAAAGGAAAACATATTGCTCGAAGAAACCTCTGGATATCAGTCAGTTGTCTACTTCTTGCCTTCTGTGTCTGGATGCTATTTAGCGCAGTTACTGTTAATCTCAATAAAATCGGTTTTAATTTCACTACCGATCAACTCTTTTTATTAACCGCATTACCCTCCGTTTCTGGCGCATTATTGCGTGTCCCCTACTCCTTTATGGTGCCTATATTTGGTGGACGCCGATGGACGGTTTTTAGTACTGCAATCCTGATTATTCCTTGCGTCTGGCTCGGAATTGCCGTGCAGAATCCGAATACTCCTTTTGGGATATTTATCGTTATCGCTTTGCTATGCGGTTTTGCAGGTGCGAACTTTGCTTCGAGCATGGGCAATATCAGTTTCTTCTTCCCAAAAGCCAAACAAGGGAGCGCACTTGGGATTAATGGCGGGTTAGGAAACTTAGGTGTAAGTGTGATGCAGCTGGTTGCACCGCTGGTCATTTTTGTACCCGTATTTGCCTTTCTCGGCGTCAATGGCGTACCGCAGGCCGACGGTTCGGTGATGTCGCTGGCGAATGCCGCATGGATTTGGGTGCCATTACTGGCGATTGCCACGATCGCCGCCTGGTCAGGGATGAATGATATCGCCAGTTCACGCGCGTCAATTGCCGACCAGCTGCCAGTGTTACAACGCCTGCATCTCTGGCTGCTGAGCCTGCTTTACCTTGCCACCTTCGGTTCGTTTATCGGTTTTTCTGCGGGTTTTGCCATGCTGGCGAAAACTCAGTTCCCTGATGTGAATATTCTGCGCCTGGCGTTCTTTGGCCCATTTATTGGTGCCATCGCGCGGTCGGTTGGTGGTGCTATTTCCGATAAATTCGGCGGCGTGCGGGTGACGTTGATCAACTTCATTTTTATGGCGATTTTCAGCGCCCTGCTGTTCCTTACCTTACCGGGCACAGGCTCCGGTAATTTCATCGCATTTTACGCCGTATTTATGGGGTTGTTTCTGACCGCAGGTCTGGGAAGTGGTTCTACTTTCCAGATGATCGCCGTCATCTTTCGCCAGATAACCATTTATCGGGTGAAGATGAAAGGCGGTAGTGATGAGCAAGCTCAGAAAGAAGCCGTCACCGAAACGGCGGCGGCTCTGGGCTTTATCTCAGCCATTGGCGCAGTGGGCGGCTTTTTCATTCCGCAGGCGTTTGGCATGTCGCTCAATATGACCGGCTCTCCGGTAGGCGCGATGAAAGTGTTTTTAATCTTCTACATCGTTTGTGTGCTGCTGACCTGGCTGGTTTATGGTCGGCGGAAGTTCAGCCAAAAATAAGAGATCGATGCCTGACACGTCTTATCAGGCTACAACCGTGTCGCATCCGACAAGGCATCAGATCCCAATTCATTCCTGGAACAGGAGTTATGTCATGAGTAAACTTTTGGATCGCTTTCGCTACTTCAAACAAAAGGGCGAAACCTTTGCCGATGGTCACGGACAGGTGATGCATAGCAACCGCGACTGGGAGGACAGCTATCGCCAGCGTTGGCAGTTCGACAAAATCGTGCGTTCCACCCACGGTGTTAACTGTACAGGCTCCTGTAGCTGGAAAATCTACGTTAAAAATGGTCTGGTGACCTGGGAAATCCAACAGACCGACTACCCGCGCACTCGCCCTGACCTGCCCAATCATGAACCTCGCGGCTGCCCGCGCGGCGCAAGTTACTCCTGGTATCTCTACAGCGCTAACCGCCTGAAATACCCTCTCATTCGTAAACGACTGATTGAACTGTGGCGCGAAGCCCTCAAGCAACACAGCGATCCGGTACTGGCGTGGGCATCGATTATGAACGATCCGCAAAAGTGCCTAAGCTACAAACAAGTACGTGGACGCGGCGGCTTTATCCGCTCCAACTGGCAGGAGCTAAACCAGCTGATTGCCGCTGCTAACGTCTGGACCATCAAAACTTACGGCCCGGATCGCGTTGCCGGTTTCTCGCCGATCCCGGCGATGTCGATGGTTTCTTACGCCGCCGGAACACGTTATCTTTCACTATTAGGTGGCACCTGTTTAAGCTTCTACGACTGGTATTGCGACCTGCCGCCCGCCTCGCCGATGACCTGGGGCGAACAAACCGACGTGCCGGAATCTGCCGACTGGTATAACTCCAGTTACATCATCGCCTGGGGGTCTAACGTACCGCAGACACGTACGCCGGACGCCCATTTCTTTACCGAAGTACGCTACAAAGGCACTAAAACCATCGCCATTACCCCTGACTACTCTGAAGTGGCCAAATTGTGCGACCAGTGGCTGGCACCGAAACAAGGCACTGATAGTGCCCTGGCAATGGCAATGGGCCATGTCATTTTAAAAGAGTTTCATCTCGATAATCCCAGCGATTATTTTATCAACTACTGCCGCCGCTACAGCGACATGCCGATGCTGGTAATGCTGGAACCTCGCGACGACGGCAGCTACGTTCCCGGGCGCATGGTCCGCGCATCTGACCTGGTGGATGGACTGGGCGAAAGCAACAATCCGCAGTGGAAAACCGTGGCGGTTAATACCGCAGGTGAACTGGTGGTGCCGAACGGTTCGATTGGTTTTCGCTGGGGAGAAAAAGGCAAATGGAATCTGGAATCCATTGCCGCCGGTACGGAAACCGAATTGTCGTTAACTCTGCTCGGTCAACATGATGCCGTTGCAGGCGTGGCCTTCCCCTACTTTGGCGGCATTGAAAATCCGCATTTTCGCAGCGTAAAAAACAATCCTGTCCTGGTGCGTCAATTACCCGTTAAAAACCTGACATTAGCCGATGGCAGCACCTGTCCGGTGGTCAGCGTTTATGATTTGGTACTGGCGAATTACGGCCTCGATCGCGGGCTGGAAGATGAAAACAGCGCGAAAGATTACGCTGAAATCAAACCGTACACCCCAGCCTGGGGTGAGCAAATTACCGGTGTGCCGCGCCAGTATATTGAAACCATCGCTCGTGAATTTGCCGATACTGCCCATAAAACGCATGGGCGCTCGATGATTATCCTCGGCGCAGGTGTTAACCACTGGTACCACATGGACATGCACTACCGTGGGATGATCAACATGCTGATCTTCTGCGGTTGTGTCGGGCAAAGCGGTGGCGGATGGGCACACTATGTCGGTCAGGAAAAACTGCGCCCACAAACCGGCTGGTTGCCGCTGGCCTTTGCGCTCGACTGGAACCGCCCACCGCGCCAGATGAACAGCACCTCGTTTTTCTACAATCATTCCAGCCAATGGCGCTATGAAAAAATCTCTGCTCAGGAGTTACTTTCACCGCTCGCCGATGCCAGTAAGTACAGCGGTCATCTGATTGATTTCAACGTTCGTGCCGAACGTATGGGCTGGCTACCTTCTGCGCCGCAGCTGGGGCGTAACCCGCTCGGGATTAAAGCTGAAGCCGACAAGGCCGGATTATCCCCCACAGAATTTACCGCCCAGGCGCTGAAATCGGGCGATTTACGCATGGCCTGCGAACAACCAGATAGCGGCAGCAATCATCCGCGTAATTTGTTTGTCTGGCGTTCTAACCTGCTTGGCTCCTCCGGCAAAGGCCACGAGTATATGCAGAAGTATCTGCTGGGAACCGAAAGTGGGATTCAGGGTCAGGAACTCGGTGCCAGCGACGGGATCAAACCAGAAGAAGTCGAGTGGCAAACTGCGGCGATTGAAGGCAAGCTCGACCTGCTGGTGACGCTCGACTTCCGTATGTCCAGTACCTGCCTGTTCTCCGATATCGTTCTGCCCACCGCCACCTGGTACGAAAAAGACGATATGAACACCTCGGATATGCATCCGTTTATTCATCCGCTTTCTGCGGCGGTCGATCCGGCGTGGGAATCACGCAGCGACTGGGAAATCTACAAAGGTATTGCCAAAGCCTTTTCGCAAGTGTGCGTGGGCCATCTTGGCAAAGAAACCGACGTGGTATTACAACCACTGCTGCATGACTCTCCGGCAGAACTCTCACAGCCGTGTGAAGTGCTCGACTGGCGCAAAGGCGAATGTGATCTGATTCCAGGTAAAACTGCGCCCAATATTGTGGCGGTGGAACGCGACTACCCTGCTACCTATGAACGCTTTACCTCGCTCGGGCCATTGATGGACAAACTTGGCAACGGCGGTAAAGGGATTTCGTGGAATACCCAGGATGAAATCGATTTCCTCGGCAAACTCAACTACACCAAGCGTGAAGGCCCGGCACAGGGGCGTCCGCTGATTGACACCGCCATTGACGCATCAGAAGTGATTCTGGCTCTGGCACCGGAAACCAACGGTCATGTTGCAGTCAAAGCGTGGCAGGCGCTGGGCGAGATCACCGGACGCGAACATACCCATCTGGCGCTGCACAAAGAGGACGAGAAGATTCGCTTTCGCGATATTCAGGCGCAGCCACGTAAAATTATCTCCAGCCCCACATGGTCTGGTCTGGAAAGCGATCACGTCTCCTATAACGCGGGATACACCAACGTTCATGAGTTAATTCCGTGGCGCACGCTGTCGGGACGCCAGCAACTCTATCAGGATCATCCGTGGATGCGTGCTTTTGGTGAAAGCCTGGTGGCTTATCGCCCGCCTATCGACACCCGTAGCGTCAGTGAGATGCGCCAGATCCCGCCAAACGGCTTCCCGGAAAAAGCACTTAACTTCCTGACGCCGCACCAGAAATGGGGCATTCACTCAACCTACAGTGAAAACCTGCTAATGCTGACGCTCTCTCGCGGTGGACCGATTGTCTGGATCAGCGAAACCGATGCCCGAGAACTGACCATTGTCGATAACGACTGGGTGGAAGTATTTAACGCCAACGGCGCGCTGACGGCCCGCGCGGTGGTCAGCCAACGTGTACCGCCGGGCATGACCATGATGTATCACGCCCAGGAACGCATTATGAATATTCCTGGTTCGGAAGTAACTGGCATGCGCGGCGGCATTCATAACTCGGTCACCCGCGTTTGCCCGAAACCAACGCATATGATTGGCGGTTACGCGCAGCTGGCCTGGGGCTTTAACTACTACGGTACCGTCGGCTCGAACCGTGACGAGTTCATCATGATCCGCAAGATGAAGAACGTTAACTGGCTGGATGATGAAGGTCGCGATCAGGTACAGGAGGCGAAAAAATGAAAATACGTTCGCAAGTCGGCATGGTGCTTAATCTCGATAAATGTATCGGCTGCCATACCTGTTCGGTGACCTGTAAAAACGTCTGGACCGGTCGCGAAGGCATGGAGTACGCATGGTTTAACAACGTCGAAACCAAACCGGGCATTGGTTATCCGAAAAACTGGGAAGATCAGGAAGAGTGGCAAGGCGGCTGGGTGCGTGATGTGAATGGCAAGATCCGCCCGCGTCTGGGCAGCAAGATGGGCGTAATAACCAAAATCTTCGCCAACCCGGTGGTGCCGCAGATTGATGATTACTACGAACCTTTCACCTTCGACTACGAACATTTGCATAGCGCACCGGAAGGCAAACATATCCCTACTGCTCGCCCGCGTTCACTGATTGACGGCAAACGGATGGACAAAGTGATCTGGGGGCCAAACTGGGAAGAATTGTTGGGCGGCGAATTCGAAAAACGCGCCCATGACCGCAACTTCGAGGCCATGCAAAAGGAGATGTACGGGCAGTTTGAAAACACCTTCATGATGTACCTGCCGCGCTTGTGCGAACACTGCCTCAATCCCAGTTGCGTGGCGACCTGCCCAAGCGGCGCTATCTACAAACGCGAAGAAGACGGCATTGTGCTGATCGATCAGGATAAATGCCGTGGCTGGCGTTTGTGCATTAGCGGTTGTCCGTACAAAAAAATCTACTTCAACTGGAAAAGCGGCAAGTCAGAAAAATGTATCTTCTGTTACCCACGAATTGAGTCAGGCCAACCCACCGTGTGCTCAGAAACCTGCGTGGGTCGCATCCGGTATCTGGGCGTGCTGCTTTACGACGCCGACCGCATCGAGGAAGCGGCGAGCACCGAGCGCGAAGTTGACCTCTATGAACGCCAGTGCGAAGTGTTCCTCGATCCGCACGATCCCTCAGTGATCGAAGAAGCCCTGAAACAAGGTATTCCACAAAATGTGATTGACGCTGCCCAGCGTTCGCCAGTCTACAAAATGGCGATGGACTGGAAACTGGCGTTACCGCTGCACCCTGAATACCGCACCCTGCCGATGGTCTGGTACGTTCCTCCGCTGTCACCGATTCAGTCCTACGCAGATGCGGGCGGTTTGCCGAAAAGCGAAGGCGTGCTGCCCGCCATCGAAAGCCTGCGTATTCCGGTGCAATATCTCGCCAATATGTTGAGTGCCGGCGATACCGGTCCGGTACTGCGGGCGCTGAAACGGATGATGGCGATGCGCCACTATATGCGTTCACAAACCGTGGAAGGCGTTACTGATACTCGTGCCATCGACGAAGTAGGCCTGAGCGTCGCCCAGGTCGAAGAAATGTATCGCTATCTCGCCATTGCCAACTATGAAGATCGTTTTGTTATCCCGACCAGCCATCGGGAAATGGCGGGCGATGCCTTCGCAGAACGCAATGGCTGCGGTTTTACCTTTGGCGACGGTTGCCACGGTTCGGACAGTAAATTCAACCTGTTCAACAGTAGCCGTATCGATGCCATCAACATCACCGAAGTGCGCGACAAAGCGGAGGGCGAATAATGCAGATCCTCAAAGTGATCGGCCTGCTGATGGAGTATCCAGACGAGCTGTTGTGGGAATGTAAGGAGGACGCGCTGGCGTTGATCCGCCGCGACGCACCGATGCTTACGGATTTTACCCGCAACCTGCTTAACGCGCCGCTGCTGGATAAACAGGCCGAATGGTGCGAAGTGTTTGACCGTGGACGTACCACATCGCTGCTGCTGTTCGAACATGTTCATGCCGAGTCCCGCGATCGCGGCCAGGCAATGGTGGACCTGCTGGCGGAGTATGAAAAGGTCGGCCTGCAGTTGGATTGTCGAGAACTGCCCGATTATCTACCGCTGTATCTGGAGTACTTAAGCGTACTGCCGGACGATCAGGCGAAAGAAGGCTTGCTCAACGTTGCGCCGATCCTCGCCCTGCTTGGCGGACGCTTAAAACAACGCGAGGCATCGTGGTACGCGTTATTTGACACCCTGTTGCAACTGGCAGGAAGTACACTTTCAAGTGACAGTGTCACAAAACAGGTGAACAGTGAGGAGCGCGATGACACCCGCCAGGCACTGGATGCGGTGTGGGAAGAGGAACAGGTGAAGTTTATTGAAGATAACGCCACGGCGTGTGACAGCTCGCCGCTTAATCAATATCAGCGACGCTTTAGCCAGGATGTCGCGCCGCAGTATGTCGACATCAGTGCGGGAGGTGGGAAATGATTCAGTATCTGAACGTCTTTTTTTACGATATCTACCCGTACATTTGTGCGACGGTGTTTTTCCTCGGCAGCTGGCTGCGCTACGACTACGGGCAGTATACCTGGCGCGCCTCCTCGAGTCAGATGCTCGATAAACGCGGGATGGTGATATGGTCGAATCTGTTCCATATCGGCATTTTGGGGATTTTCTTCGGGCACCTGTTCGGCATGTTAACGCCGCACTGGATGTACGCGTGGTTTCTGCCGGTGGCGGTAAAACAGCAGATGGCGATGGTGCTCGGTGGTATTTGCGGTGTATTGACGCTGATTGGCGGCGCAGGACTGCTGTGGCGCAGGCTGACAAATCAGCGCGTGCGTGCCACTTCCACTACGCCGGATATTATCATCATGATCATTTTGCTGATTCAGTGTCTGCTGGGGCTAAGTACCATACCGTTTTCAGCACAGTATCCTGATGGTAGCGAAATGATGAAGCTGGTGGGTTGGGCGCAAAGCATTGTCACTTTCCGTGGTGGATCGTCAGAAATGCTTAACGGCGTAGCGTTCGTTTTCCGCCTGCATCTGGTGTTGGGAATGACCATCTTCCTGCTCTTCCCGTTCACCCGACTGGTGCATGTGTGGAGCGCGCCGTTTGAGTACTTTACTCGTCGGTATCAGATTGTGCGCTCGCGGCGATAATTTCACCCTGGCCGGATAGCCCTTCGCTCTCCGGCCACTTGCAGGCTATGATAGTTCTCCAGCCACAGGAGAACGTTAATGAAACCGCAGGTGTACCACGTCGATGCTTTTACCTCACAACCGTTTCGCGGCAATTCTGCCGGTGTTGTTTTCCCCGCCGATAATCTCAGTGAAGCGCAAATGCAGCTTATCGCCCGCGAATTAGGTCATTCGGAAACTGCTTTTCTGCTGCACAGCGACGACAGCGATGTACGCATCCGCTACTTTACGCCAACGGTTGAAGTGCCGATTTGCGGTCACGCGACAGTAGCTGCGCACTATGTACGTGCGAAGGTGTTAGGTTTAGGAAATTGCACGATCTGGCAAACGTCACTGGCAGGAAAACATCGCGTGACTATCGAAAAGCACAACGATGATTATCGTATTTCGCTGGAACAAGGTCCGCCGGGCTTTGAACCGCCGCTGGAAGGTGAAACACGTGCGGCGATTATCAACGCGCTTCATCTCACTGAAGACGATATTCTGCCAGGCTTGCCAATTCAGGTGGCAACCACAGGACACTCAAAAGTGATGATCCCACTGAAACCGGAAGTGGATATCGACGCCCTTTCGCCTGACCTTAATGCGCTGACCGCTATCAGCAAACAGATTGGCTGCAATGGTTTCTTCCCGTTCCAGATCCGCCCAGGCAAAAACGAAACCGACGGTCGTATGTTCTCGCCTGCCATTGGTATTGTGGAAGATCCGGTGACCGGCAATGCCAATGGCCCGATGGGTGCATGGTTGGTACATCACAACGTATTGCCCCACGATGGCAACGTGTTGCATGTTAAAGGCCATCAGGGGCGCGCATTAGGGCGTGACGGCGTGATTGAAGTGACGGTGACAATTCGCGATAACCAACCGGAGAAAGTCACCATTTCTGGCACAGCGGTGATTTTGTTTCATGCCGAATGGGCAATTGAATTCTGAAACCGTTGCCTGATGCGCTTCGCTTATCAGGTCTATGTATGCCGGATAAGGCGTTTACGCCGCATCCGGCAACCTGACATAAATTATTTTCCCGCCTCCGGGTGCGTATCAAACGCAGCCATCACCAGCGCTAACTCATCCACAGTAAAGCCATGTTTCACATCATCCACGCCCAGACCAAACTGTTCCTGCATCACGGCATATAACGACGCCACATCTGGTAGATTTCGCTGCTCCACCGTGTGCCCATTTTCATAATGGGTAAAATGAAAATTGGTCAGTGTCAGCTTGCCGCCGTCCGGCAAATGGCGGCACATCAGCAAATGATGGCGAAAATGCGACTGCGGCCAGTGCGCAGACCAGAAATTGCCCATTACATAATCGCTTTGTTGCTGCTCGCAGAGATCAAAACGGTACATCGACTGCCAGTGCTGATGATGATTAAATTGCAACACCCAATCATCACCCTCCTGCAACAACCGATACTCTCCGTGTGGCGTGGTCTGCACGAGCTCGGGAACTAATCGAATCGGCGCGGTTAGCGTCTGTCCACCGAAACCGACATCAGCAATCCATTTTTCCCCTTCCACTTCCACCAACAACAAACGATGGGTGCGCGGCGGTAATGCTGGCGGATTTGATAACACTACGCGCCCTAACAAGCTGCGAACGTTAAACCCCAGCTCGCGTAACACCCGCTCAAACACGCCATTCTGCTCAAAACAGTAACCACCACGACGGGCTGTCACCAGTTTCTCTTCCAGCGATTGATCATCAAGCTGTATTTCCCTCGGCAGCAAAACGTCGAGGTTTTCAAACGGAATGGTGCAATTGTGTTTCAGGTGCAATGCACGCAGCGTATCTATATTGACCGCAGCAGCTCCCAACCAGTTAATACGGGCAAAATAGTGATTCAGAATGGGCGTCATCAGGCGTTTCCCTTAGTGGTTTTCTCAACTTATAACCTGGAATAGACGCTGCACCGGCTATTTTGTGCGATCGCGGACATGCATCACGTTCGCAAATCGCCAATCCCGTTAATTTCGTTACTTATTGCGTTACGAGCTACGCTTTTAAAACACCCTTCATAGCGAGGCGATACCGTGAGCCGATTCATCCCTGTCGAATTACACCATGCCAGCCGTCTGTTAAATCATGGCCCAACTGTCTTGATCACCAGTTTCGATGAGCAATCCCAGCGGCGTAACATTATGGCAGCCGCCTGGTCAATGCCGGTGGAGTTTGAACCGCCACGCGTGGCGATTGTGGTAGATAAATCGACATGGACCAGGGAGTTGATTGAACGTAATGGTAAGTTTGGCATCGTTATCCCGGGTGTTGCAGCAACTAACTGGACGTGGGCGGTGGGAAGTGTGTCGGGGCGTGATGAAGATAAGTTTAATTGCTATGGTATTCCGGTTGTGAAAGGTCCGGTGCTTGGTTTGCCGCTGGTCGAGGAAAAATGTCTGGCGTGGATGGAGTGTCGCCTGCTACCTGCAACTTCCGCGCAAGAAAAATACGATACGCTATTTGGCGAAGTGGTATCTGCAGCGGCAGACGCACGAGTATTTGTCGAAGGCCGCTGGCAGTTTGATGATGACAAACTCAATACGTTGCATCATTTAGGTGCTGGCACGTTTGTTACCAGCGGCAAGCGTGTTACGGCAGGTTAAGCATTACATGCTGTAACCGGGTTTCTTTATCAAAGCCTCCATTTGGGGCGCGATTTCGGCATCCCAGATAGCTTGCCAAGATTCTGGTTGAATCTGCTGTAGAGAAATGCTTATCGAGCTATCTTTACTGTTCAGATGGCGAATAATAACGTCGGTAATATCTGCAGCAAGTGCTGCTTTTTGTTGTTCGTCCAGTTCACGCGGAAAACATTTAATGTCTATGTGCGGCATGATTGTGCTCCTTTTGAAAGATGTCAGTAAAATTAACACACGTTGTGAATGTCGTGTGTCCGGTAATGCGTTTTTACGGCAATAATGCCTACTTGAAATTGTACATATTTGTACTACACACTTTTAAATAAAGCGCCAATGAAAACGTTAACTTGCAGAATATATTCTTCGCCAACATGCCATTAAGAAAACATCAATTTCCCGGCTTGCCAATTTGTTAACGCCCATTATAGTTATTCTTGCCCTCACTAAAAATTTTCATCCGTAATTACCCCCAATAAAAATCCATTCTGGAGACGCTTAAGATGCAGCTTAATCATATCGTTAAAAGTCTGCTAATAACGGGATTATTCACCACCAGTTCTTTACCTCTCCTCGCGGCGGAAGCTCCTAAAGACGCCACCGCAGCCACGCAACAAGCAAACAATTTACTCTACAACCAGTTGCCGTTTGCCGATAACACTGACTTTACTGATGCCCATAAAGGTTTTATTGCCCCTATCCCTCAAGACGTGATTAAGGGCGAACAAGGGAATGTTATCTGGGATCCACAACATTACGCTTTTATCAAAGAAGGCGATAAAGCCCCTGATACGGTGAATCCGAGTTTATGGCGTCAGGCGCAACTGATAAATATCAGCGGGTTATTCGAAGTAACTGAAGGTGTCTATCAGATTCGCAATCTCGATCTATCAAATATGACCATCATTGAAGGCAAAGAGGGTATTACCGTCGTTGATCCCCTTGTTTCAGCAGAAACAGCCAAAGTGGGTATGGATCTCTATTACAAAAATCGCGGCAAAAAACCGGTAGTGGCGGTTATCTATACACACAGTCATGTCGATCACTACGGTGGTGTTCGTGGCGTAATTGATGAAGCTGACGTTAAATCAGGCAAAGTTAAAATCTATGCGCCAGCCGGATTTTTGGAGGAAGCCGTTTCCGAAAACATCATGGCTGGCAATGTTATGAGCCGACGAGCCAGTTATATGTATGGCAACTTATTGAAACCTGATGTTAAAGGCCAGGTGGGGGCTGGACTGGGAACGACTACTTCAGCAGGAACAGTCACGTTGATTGCTCCTACTAACTACATCACCAAAACCGGACAAATAGAAACTATTGACGGGTTGACTTATGATTTCCTGATGGCGCCAGGTTCTGAAGCGCCTTCTGAAATGCTGTGGTTTATTGAAGAAAAGAAACTGATCGAAACCGCTGAAGATGTCACGCACACCCTTCATAACACCTATTCGCTGCGTGGGGCTAAAATTCGCCAACCGCTGCCGTGGTCAAAATATATTAATGAAGCTCTCAATTTGTGGGGTGATAAAGCCGAGATTATTCTCGCTCAACATCACTGGCCAACCTGGGGCAACGATAACGTGGTCAAACTGCTTAAAAGCCAGCGTGATTTGTATCGTTACATCAATGATCAAACTCTGCGCATGGCTAATCAAGGGATGACCCGTGATGAAATTGCCGCAAACTTTAAACTGCCCTCTTCACTGGCTAACACCTGGGCGAATCGCGGCTATTACGGTTCGGTAAGTCATGACGTGAAAGCAACTTACGTGCTTTATCTCGGCTGGTTTGATGGTAACCCCGCGACGCTTGATGAACTGCCGCCAGAAGAAGGCGCAAAAAAATTCGTCGAGTATATGGGCGGTGCTGATGCCATTTTACAGAAAGCCACACAGGATTATGACCAGGGTAATTTCCGCTGGGTTGCCCAAGTTGTTAGTAAGGTGGTGTTTGCCGATCCAAACAACCAGGCAGCGAGAGATCTGGAAGCTGATGCGCTTGAGCAGTTAGGCTATCAGGCTGAATCTGGGCCGTGGCGTAATTTCTATCTCACTGGTGCACAGGAATTGCGTAATGGCGTACAAAAATTACCAACACCAAATACTGCCAGCCCAGACACCGTGCGTGCGATGACGCCGGAGATGTTCTTTGATTATCTTGCCGTCCATATTAATGGTGAGAAAGCGGCAGATGCCAAAACCGTGTTGAATTTCGATTTTGGTGAAGATGGCGGCACCTATAAAGTGGAGCTTGAAAATGGTGTTCTCAATCATACCGCTGGTGTAGAGGCTTCGGATGCTGATGCCACTATCACTCTGTCTCGTGATGTATTGAACAAAATTGTACTGAAAGAAGAGACGCTGAAAGAAGCCACGGCCAAAGGAGATGTCAAAATTACTGGCAATGAGGAAAAACTCAACGAGCTGTTAGGTTATATGGATAATTTTGAATTTTGGTTCAATATAGTGACACCATAAATTTACTGCATACCGGGCAGGTATCCTGCCCTTTTTTGGTTAAAAAATGGCTGAACGAAGAAAAACTCATCACTCATGGAAAACCCGCCGCGATATGGTTATTCGCGGCATGACGATTAGTTTGCCATGGTTTGCTTTTATCAATGTCAGTTTTGCATTGATAATTTTGCTGCGCCGTGTTCTGTTTAATGACCTTACTCCACCCTGGTTAAATGAAAAAAGCCTTATACATTCTATTGATATATCTGCAACGGGTATTCTGCTGATTTGCAGTGGTTTACTACTCATCCCTCGGCAAAAAACATTACCTATCCAGGTGCTATTAGTTGCCCTGAGCCTGCTATGGTCATGGTGTAGTTATCACTTTATTGCGTACTGGACGCTGCAGTTTGCTTATCCACTATGTGTATTATTAATGCTTAGTGGCGTTGTCGCACTTTATTTCCATACCCCATCATTGCTCGCATTTGTCATTCCCTTATGGTTCACCACTCCAATAGCGAGTCTTATGCTTAATCAACAGATCAATATTCATTTTGCTGTTGTATGGTGTATTTTTTCACTGGCGCTATATGGTGGGCGACTCATTTTGTTACGTTGGTTTGAAGAAGCATGGGTACAAAACAGTTATAACAACCAGTTAATTAATCGCCTTGATGCATTAGCACATCGTGATCCTTTAACTGGGATAGCAAACCGACGTGCAATGAACAGTATCTTACACGACGCGATGGATAACGGCGGGTCATTTGCTCTTATTATGCTGGATGTCGATTTTTTTAAACGTTACAACGACACTTACGGGCATCCTGCTGGGGATCGTTGTCTAATACAAGTTGCCGACGCTCTACAGCGTTCAACTCGCCAGTCGGAGGATGTTGTTGTCCGTTATGGTGGCGAAGAGTTTGCCATCATACTTTTTAATGCAACATTGCCGGAAGCAGAGACGGTAGCAGCCAGAGTGAAGCAAGAACTTAAACTGGCAGCTATCCCACATCAGGCATCTGCTGTTAATGCATTTGTTACGGTTAGTCAGGGGATTACCTGTTCTGCTCCCGCAAAAACGGCTGAACAAATTATTTCAGATGCCGACGCTGCGTTATACCGGGCGAAAGAAAGTGGGCGAAATCGATGGGCTTTATAAGCATTAGGGGACTGGACAGATTACGTCTCTCCTCGCTTAACAAGGGCTGACGGAGGGTAATAATTGTCTATAGCTATCTTCTTAGCGATGTCTTTCTGGTATCACATTGGATCGGTGCAATTATTTTTCCTTTAATACCCATTATGTTAAGAAATTCAGAAACAGCTGTAATCTCATTGTTTTTTTCATTCGTCTTGATCTTCCAAGGAATCTGACTGTGCATTATTGAGAACACACTAATAACGTGAATCGCTCCCTTGCGACGACTCTTGTCATAAGAGTACCGGAGCGTTTTTCCATCAATTGCAATGACGTCTTTATCATCTGAAGAATGGCAGTCACGCATCCAGTTAATAAAGCACTCGTGAAATTTTGCAGGACTGATACAGGATACAACTCTGGCAATGGTATCGTGAACAGGAATACCATTTTCAAAATCACCATATTGCTTCAAAAAATCGAGATGTGTTTCCCCAAAATCCTCTATATCTTCCCAGCCTTCTGCACCCGAAATAACGGCACAAATAGTCAACAGTAGAATATCCGATAATTTATGTTCCACTTTCCAGGCTTGTCTGTAATCGGGGATAATAGAAATATGCTCCATCAATTTTTTAAGTTCCATTTTGTTCTCCTTAATTATGTAAGGAGTATTTGATCATGTATACGCAATAAAAAACAGCTTCAGGTAATGAGGAATATCTCAATTGTTAAACATAAAATGCGAATTGTCTAGTACAAAAAAGCAGCGTTACGTGATCTTTCCGTGGATCGTCAAATTGTTCGAGAGAAAATACCAACATGATGGATTTTACTGTAAAAGTAATGTCGTAGTTTAAAAACTCATCATCCGGTAAAGCCTTGTGGGGCGTGGGCTTTCATACTTTTACCCTGATGTCTGCTATACGCCGGACACCCTTTACGTAGCATTCGGAATTCACCCGTAAATTTATCACGGCGGTATCACGAAACCTCCGGTTCTGATGCCGCTTAGGACTAACGACACGTCAACACAGGTTCGGGTTTATTCATTTCACTGTATCTCATATAATCTGAGCACTCCCCCTGCGCTCGCTACTATGACTCTTTACCACAGCAACCGGGGTTGTTTGGGATCGGCTTTCAACAGCAGATCCCGGTGGCTATTGCAAGTAAGTCTACTTTCCACATCAGTGTTACTGACACAGAAAATAATGAGTTATGATCCTTGTCATATTTTTAATATAGCCCCATGAGCTATAGGATCAAAACCTTCTAACCATGAGGTGTTTTTATCGAATAATGCACCTGTTATATTTATATCGCCATATCTATCACATAATAAATTAGCGCCACATAAGTCAGCACCAGAAAAATTTGAATCTTTAACGTCTGCATTGCAAAAGGTTGAATTAGTTAATATAGCACCCTCAAAGTTTGCACCTATTGACCTTGAATTACTAAAGTCACTTCCAGTGAAATCTGAGTTATTAAGAATAGCGTTCATCAGAGCCGCATTGCGAAAGACAGCATTTCTAGTTGATGTATGTTGAATCATTACATTTCTTAAATGGGAATTTTCAAATTTCGCCCCATCAAGACAATAACCATTGAGGATGGCACGATGTAGATCCATCCCGCTAAAATCATATCCAGCAAGAGTGGTACTATCTATATCAAGAAATTTATTGGTTATTAAAAACGCGATTCTTATCATCTATTCCCCCAATCATCTAACTCCGGAAAAATTTGGCTAAACGGATATAGTGGTGCCGATAATGGACGCGTACCTGGCCGCTCAGGAGGAAGTTTATCACATAACAGACCCGCAACCATCCTGTGATTACCATTAACAATCACATTCCCATCCATATCAACCGGTGGTGCTCCACTACCATCTTCCAGCATTTGTACGTAGTGAGCTACTACGGGTACTGAGACTTTTTGTTGTACTGTCAACAAGGGACTGTTGGCCACAACCATCCTGATGTTTTCAGGTGTCGTAGGTAAACATTTAGTCTTCTCTTGACTAAAGGTATCATCCCACAATTTTGTTAAACCCATCACTGCCTGTTGTCTGTATTTATCCATGGGGTCAGCAATCAACCAAGATGGACCTGACTGCTCTATGGAATCTTCTCCGGAGAGACCCAACGGATCTATCTTAGTAGTTGGATTCAATGGATACTGATACAGGTTCCATGCACCTCTTAGCCCAATGGGATCCTGGGTGATATACCGCCCCTGCAACGGGTCATAGTACCGGTTGCGGTTATAGTACAGCCCCGACTCCTCATCATACTGCTGCCCCGGCAGACGGTACGGCTGTTGCAGTTGCTGCGCGCTGGTTTCGCCCAGCAGGTTTCCCCACTCGTCATACTCCCCCTGCCACGCCGTTTCCCCTTCCGGGCTGATGAGCGCCTGCGGCAGCCCCCGGTGGTCGCAGTGGTAAAGATGAAGTGTCCTCTCCGGGATGTATTCCGCCTCCATCTGGTTTTTCATCTGTTCCGCCGTCAGCCCGCACTGCTGAAGCCATGCCTCACTCTCCGCACTCACCGCACCCGCGCGCAGTTCCCGCTCCAGCCTCCCCAGCATCACCGACAGCTCCGCCGGTAGCGTCACCCCCGTGTCCTCCTGCAACACCTCCGCCAGACTCCGGTGCCGCGCCTTCGCCTGTTCACCATTCTCTGTTTCGATTCTGATGAGCGGCGTGAAGCTCCCCGGCTGGTATACCGTCTGGATACGCGTGGTGCCGGTCTGTACCGTCGTCAGCCTGTCACCGTCCCACCCGTACCAGGTCTCCTCCGGTTTACGCGACAGCGACATCCACCCCGTCAGGTCACGCTCCCGCCGCCACACCCGTTTTCCCGTCCGGCGGCCCAGCGGGTCATAGAGGTAGCGGCTCTCCACCTGTGGCTCGCCGTGCTGTATCCGCGTGTAGAACACCAGGCGGTGCTGGCTGTCGTAATGGTAGTGGTGCGTCCGCTCGTCGTGCATCCGTATCACCCCTTCCGGGATACGGTCCGTCTTCTCCGCCAGCCTGCCGTATTCATCGTAGCGGTAGACATAGTGCGCATCTTCCGTGATGCGGTTATCCGGCCATGCCGTGAGGGTGCTGTCCGGGTGCAGTTCCGGGTCCGGCAGCCGGTTTCCTGCCGGGTCCGTCGCATACGGGATATCGATATCCAGGTTCGCCGCCGTGGTGTGAACGCCCGTCAGTCTTCCCGTGTCGCTGTAACGGTACTTCCGGCTCTCCTGCGGGCCGCTGATGCGCACCAGTTGCCCGTTATCGTTCCACGTATACTCACGGTCAAGCTGCGGAAGGTTCAGGTGCCTGCTCCGGAGCTGCCCTGTGAGGGTGTACGCCGTGGCCTGTTCGTACCCCGCTGTACTGCCCGCCCCGCCGAAGCTGCGGGCCGTCTCACGGTGCAGCCGGTCCCGCGTGTACTCGACCAGTGGCGTACCACCCAGCTTCATTCCCGCAAGATAACCGCTGCCATACGTCAGCCACTCCACCGGCGGCAGACCGTCCGGCTCCTGACGGGTCGCCAGCCCCTGTTCGCTGTAGACGTGCCTCGTCTCATGCTCCCACAGCATCTCCCCCGTCTCCTGGTTCTCCACCGTCTGCCGTTCGCCCGTCAGGCGGCCTTTATCGTCATAGCCGTAGTGGACCGCCACACGGTGGCCTTCGCTCAGGTGGCTGATTTCTGTCAGCCAGCCGTGGTCGTCATACTGCCACTGCTCCGCCGGGTCGCCGTTCACCGTCCGGTGCGTGATGCGCCCGGCGTCATCGTAGTACCACTGCGTGACCTGCCCCTCATCCTCGCTGCGGATGAGCTGCCCTGTGGCGCTGTACCGGTAACGCTGTGTCCTGCCGTCAAAGCCGCGCTGCTCCGTCAGCCTGTCCACCGGGTCATACCGGAACGTGGACTGGCTGCCGTTCTCGTTGGTCAGCACGGTGATGCGCCCGGCGGCGTCATACTCCATGCTGCGCGTCAGTCCGCCCTGCGTGGTGCTGACGGCCTTTCCCCACGCATCATACTGTGTCTCACTCCGGCTGCCGTTCGGGGCAATGATAGCGGTGAGGTCGCCTGCGGCGCTGTACTCATAACGGGTTTCACGTCCCTGCGCATCCTTCTGACTGACCAGTTGACCACGCGGGTTATAACTGCTGTAAGTGCTGATGCCTTCCTCCCGGTGAACCGCCGTCCTCTGACCGTACCGGTCGTATTCATACCGCGTCGTGTACCCTGAACAGTCCGTAAATGCCTGAAGCTGACCGTACCGGTTTCGCGTTATTCTCCGCCTCACCCCGGTTCCGTCTTCCACCGCACAGGGCAGGCCACTGCGGGAAGAATCATAAAACCAGCGCGTAATGTTACCGTTGCGCGAGACCTCTTCCGCCAGCCTGCCCTGACGGTCATATTTCCGGCTGCGGCGCAGCCCGTCCGGGTACGTCACTGACGTCAGTTGCAACTGGTTGTTGTAACCATACCGTACCGTCCTGCCGTCCGGCAGTATCACTGAAGTCAGCTTTCCAGACGCCATATGCAGCCGGTACTCCGTCCGCCGTCCTGCCGCATCCGTCTGCGCCTTCAGCCTCCCCCGCCTCATCATACTCGCTGCGGGTGATGCTCCCGTCGGCATGCTCCTTCTTCACCACACGCTTCAGGCCACCCCCGCCTTCCGTGTACAGCACCTCCCGCCGGTTCAGGCTGTCCGTGATGGTCACACGGTCCTGCCCGTACTCAAAGCGGTAGTCCAGCCCCTCCGGGTTGACCTGCTCCGTCACCCGCCCGGTATCATCATACCGGTAGCGGCTCTCCGGCCTCCCTGCATAATGGTGCGCCACCATCCGCCCGGCGTGCTCCGCATCATAAGTAAACCCGCGCACCTGCGTCCCGCTGCGGTCATACACCGCCCGCAGTTCTCCGCTGGCCGTGTACGTGTAGCGCGCCAGCGGCGCAGTCGGCAGTTCATCCGGGTATGCCGGGTCGTGTGTCAGCCATACCGCCTCCAGCCGGATACCGTTATCGGCACCGTACTCTGTACCGGTGGGCAGCGTGTCGGGGAAAAACTGAGAAGAGGAAACAGAACGGGGACTGGCCGGAGAAGATAAAGAAGACTCGCGCTGTTTACGGAAGGCTTTCGCCCGCTGCGCCTGTGTGGTCAGCGCCAGATGAAAACGGCGGCCCGCGCCGTCCGTCACCCCCGTCACCGCGCCCGCCGCTTCCCCCTCTGCCGCCCGGTGGAAGGCCAGCGTCCGCCCGAAGCCGTCCACCACGCCCGTCAGCACCCGGTATGCGGGCGGCTCCGGCGGCAGCACCTCGTCCGCCTCCGGCACCCGCTCCGGCCAGCCGAGTATCCACCACGGCCCCTGAAGGCTGTTTGTCGCCAGGTACACATGCGGGCTTAAGCGGAGACTCTCCGGCAGCACCTGCCAGAGCGCGCTTAGCGGCTGCGAACTGTGCTGCTCCGCCACCCCGCCCCTTGCCAGCCAGAACGACTCGCTGCGGCTGTAGCTTATCTCGCCGGGAAACAGCGGCTCAAAGTGAATGCTCCTGCCGCCACTGTCGTTGAGTATCAGTTCCCGCTCATGAACCTGTAAGCGGATATCGAAGGGCGCTTTCCAGCCGGGACCAAACACCCCCACCGGCGCGGGTGTCCTGGTCCGGTAGCTGCTGTAGGCGCGGGAAAGAATAAACGGCAACGGGCCGGGCAGCGCAAGATCCGTCTCGCCCGGCAGCACCTTCGCACCCAGTAGCGGGTTCACCGGGTTACCCTTCTGCTCCTCCACCGGGCTGTTGGGACACACCGAGCAGGCCACTCCCGTCGGCGCACCTATCAGCACCCCCGCTGAACCCTGCACAATATCCAGTCCCTTGCGGGTCATATCGCCCTGTCGCGCCGCCGGTTTTCCGCTCATGGTTTATTCCTTAAATTATTTATGGTTTTATTCTGAGTGCAATCCATACTGATTCATAACCAGTGAATAAGATTTCCCCGAATAATCTATATAAATTAGCGAAGTCCTCTTCACTAATTAACCGTAAAATCCCGTACCAATGAAATATAAAAATAACCACCCACACAAATTTATTGCAAATATTATTTATTATTGTATATACATCATTCACTGAACGTTCTCAAACTGCATACCTTAGAACCATCAATTAAAGCCACAACAAAAAAAATCGATTACTTTATGTCGCATGACAAATATGAATTACATATTAATCAACCTTAAAAACAATCATCTCTTATAATTAACAGCATACCATGAGAAACACAAAATCAATTTACCATGCATACCAGGAGCATAATTAACCTCTCACCGCAGGGCGAAATCATGAAGGCCCGCAGCCAGCAAGGATTAGAGAAAGGTATTCATTCTTACGTCCTGCCCGCTTTTGCTTGCGTTTAATACCCGCTTTAAAGCTATTCTCTGCGGTCAGTAAATTCATCGCGATATGTCGACAAACTGCCAGATTTTCTCCCGCTTCTCCACGAACAATCTGGCATTCATCTTCCCGCATCCCCATATCAAGTCGCCAGTGCAGTTGATTTTCTACCGACCAGTGTGCTCGTGTTGCTTCCAGGAGTTCTTTCGCCGTAAGCGTCACCGAACTTATGTAGTAGCGAAGAATACACTTCTCTGATTTCACCGCTGTTTCTCCTTCCTGTCTGCTCGCCAGCACTATTCCTATCGTGCTCAGCTCTGACCATTCATAAGCTAAATCACCCAGAGCGGTTAAATCATGGCTCACAATGCAGCATCGTGTATCTTCCCGTCCATGCCCTTTTTCCTGCGTGCTGTAACTGTCATACCTCTCACCCAGCCACATTGTCGGCGAGTACCCGTTATCAAACGCCTCCGCTAATTTTCCCTGATTTCCTTTCAGCGCCAGCAGGTAACCGGCTTTCTTTTTCAGAATTTCACGGGCGATTATATGCTGGCAACCCATTGCATCCAGCGTGACCAGACACCCTTTTAATTCCAGCAACTGGAGCCGTTCCGGGATCGCCGTTATCTCATTCGATTTTGCCCCTGTTTTCACCTGCCCCAAAACCAGACGATTTTCTGCGCTAAAAGCACTGACCCTATGGATCACGGCATTACGTTTCGATTTATCGTAAGTACCCCGTAATGACTTACCATCAATCGCCACAACAGAGCCTTCAGACAACGTGTGACAGTCCTTCATCTACTGGATAAAAAGGGGCTGTAATTGTTTTGCTGAAATCATTCCCATCACTCGGGCAATCGTGTGATGGGAGGGGGTGCCATTTTCAAAATCACCATACAGGCGTAACCATTCCAGATGCTCCTCACCAAAATCAGCAATTTCTTCCCATCCTTCAGCGCCACCGATAATGGCGGTGATCGTCAGAAAAAGGATATCCGCCAGGCTGTAACTGGTTTTCCAGGACTGGCGATAATCGTGAATAATTGAAATTTGATCCAAAAGGCTTAGTCCGTTCATGGTGTGCTATCCATCAAAAAGAAAGGATAAGATCACACTGAAATAAGATGGTCAAATTGATCGAAAAAAAAGATCAACATGATGGGTTTTACGATAAAAGTAATGTCGCGATTTAAAAATTCATCATTCACCAAAGTCTTGTGGGGCGCGGGCTTTCATGCTTTTTCCCTGATACGCTACCGCTCTGCCCTGATAACATGATCTGCACGGCGCTATCATATCGACATATTTCTCTACATGCGAAAGGATGTTTTATTTTCGGATTATATTAAATTGATATTTCATATAAAAAACGAGATTACATAAATCATATAAATAATTGTACCAACTTTAATTACCATTCATAGCAAACAAATGGATGTCCAGTTAACTACGCCAGTGATTTATTAACATTAATCTCCGGCATTATTGTTAAATAATGGCATTCCTTTTTAGTATTTCTTGTAACGTTGGTATCGGACATACAGCATCAGCAATCGCACTGATATTCGCGGCATTATCTTGAAACCATTCATGCCCCGGTCCCCATATGCGCATAACGCAGAGATAAGGGTAGCTGATCGCCAAACGCATAAGGTTCAGCAGTGAGCTACGAATTCAACCAGATATAAAACGATTTTCGATATTCAATAACATTCTTCTTTAACTGTTCGGGTGCGTCAGGAGCCCAACGCTCAGGGTAATCGGCGAAAGTGAATGTTGGATAGACATTAGCAACCAGCCAGACCAATAGCCGTTGAAACTGCTGACGTTCGGCGCGCCCAACCGGTGGCGCAAGGTCCGGGCGACGATCGAGAACCATCAATGCAATCGCCGCTGTCTCCGTCATAATCTCGTCATTTTCCAGCGCCAGTGTCGGAATCTGACACAACGGGTTCAGGGTTTTCAATAACTCGCGTGAGGTTCCCTCGTGGTCAAAACCACTGACATCAACGAACTGATAAGGAATATCAGCCAGTGTTAGCATCAGCTCACTGATTGTAGAGCCCCATCCGGGTACGCCATACACCTTAATCATATGCCCCTCACAATCTTTTAAAGATTAAGTGTAGGACAGTACACAGGTTAACCAGCAAAAGGATTTGTCATTTTTTCGTCAGTTGTATTATTCCCCTTCAGGATTGTAAGGGGATGTTTTGCATCGTTTATCGATAACGGGTAGGATGCTGCGCCGATAGTTTTATACCCATAAAGAATAATGGTGATAACTATCATCGCCAGGATGAATAAACATTGTTCATGGCAACTTATATGACTTTTTCATTAAAGCAATCAGGGAGAGCAATGAGTAAACACGACACCGACACTTCAGATCAACACGCCGCGAAACGCCGCTGGCTTAATGCCCACGAAGAGGGGTATCACAAAGCGATGGGCAATCGCCAGGTACAGATGATCGCCATTGGCGGCGCGATTGGTACGGGTTTGTTTTTAGGCGCGGGAGCCCGACTGCAAATGGCGGGGCCAGCACTGGCACTGGTCTATTTGATCTGCGGCCTGTTTTCATTTTTTATTCTGCGTGCATTGGGTGAGCTGGTGTTACACCGCCCTTCCAGTGGCAGTTTTGTCTCTTATGCCCGTGAGTTTTTAGGAGAGAAAGCCGCTTACGTTGCAGGCTGGATGTACTTCATCAACTGGGCGATGACGGGGATTGTCGATATTACCGCCGTCGCTCTGTATATGCATTACTGGGGTGCGTTTGGCGGCGTGCCGCAGTGGGTCTTTGCGCTCGCTGCGCTGACCATCGTTGGCACCATGAATATGATCGGTGTGAAATGGTTTGCCGAGATGGAGTTCTGGTTTGCGCTTATTAAAGTGCTCGCCATTGTTACCTTTTTGGTCGTGGGTACAGTGTTCCTCGGTAGTGGTCAGCCGCTGGATGGCAACACCACTGGTTTTCATTTAATTACCGATAACGGCGGCTTCTTCCCCCACGGTTTGCTGCCTGCGCTGGTGTTGATTCAGGGCGTAGTGTTTGCTTTTGCCTCCATTGAAATGGTGGGTACAGCTGCCGGAGAATGTAAAGATCCGCAGACCATGGTGCCTAAAGCCATTAACAGTGTGATTTGGCGTATTGGCCTGTTTTACGTCGGCTCCGTGGTGTTGCTGGTTATGTTATTGCCGTGGAGCGCATATCAGGCGGGGCAAAGTCCGTTCGTGACGTTTTTCTCTAAACTGGGTGTGCCATATATCGGCAGCATTATGAACATTGTGGTGCTGACCGCTGCCCTCTCCAGCCTGAACTCAGGTCTGTACTGCACCGGACGTATTCTGCGCTCAATGGCGATGGGCGGTTCCGCACCGAGTTTTATGGCGAAAATGAGTCGTCAGCATGTGCCGTATGCCGGGATTCTGGCGACACTGGTTGTGTATGTCGTCGGCGTATTCCTCAACTATCTGGTGCCGTCGCGCGTATTTGAGATTGTGTTGAACTTCGCGTCGCTGGGAATCATCGCCTCATGGGCGTTTATCATCGTGTGCCAGATGCGCCTGCGTAAAGCGATTAAAGAAGGCAAAGCCGCGGATGTCAGTTTTAAACTGCCTGGCGCGCCCTTCACTTCCTGGCTGACATTACTGTTTTTGCTGAGCGTCCTGGTGCTGATGGCGTTCGATTACCCGAACGGGACTTATACCATCGCGGCGCTGCCGATTATCGGTATTCTGCTGGTTATAGGCTGGTTTGGTGTGCGCAAACGCGTTGCTGAAATTCACAGCACTGCGCCAGTCGTCGAGGAAGATGAAGAACAACAGGAAATTGTGTTTAAGCCTGAAACGGCGAGTTAATTGCAAAATTGCCCGGCTACGTGCCGGGCAAATTCAAATTACTGACGAAGGTGCCGGATACGGCGTGATAAAAGTCAGGCAAGTCTCACCGTTTTCACCCTCGCCATATCTATTACAGCGCAATACGAATCACATCATCCGGCTGGGTTGCTTCCTGCTGTTTAGTGGATTTTTGTTTCACACTGACATACAGCGTTTTACCATCGGCAGACAGCGCCAGGCTGTTCGGATGAGTCGGCGTATCGAACGTTTTCACCACTTTATAGCTTTTCGCGTCAATCACACTGACTTTACCTGCCTGACGATGCGTTACGTAGGCTTCATTACGCGCCGGGTTAAACAGCACAGCCAGTGATTCCGGTGCCGCAACCTTCGCCAGAATATTGCCATTACGGGTATCGACCACTAACACTTCTGCGGCTTTAGAATCGGTGATAAATGCACGCTGCCTGGCGGTATCAAGGCTAATGTTGATAAAGAAGTGCTCTTTGCCGTCATCCAGCAGCTTTTTACGGCTGAGGATTTTATTGTCGGCGGTGTCGATGGTAATCAATTCGCCGTCAGCGTTAGTGGTGTAAAGACGTTTGCCTTTGCTATCCAGCGCCAGACCGGTACTCATTTTACCGGTGTTCTGGATGGCGGTTTTCAGTTTGATATTCTCGCCATCAACGACCCAAATCACGCTCTCTTTACCAATACCACTGATGTAAACGGTGTTCGTGGCATCATCAGCTACCAGCTCACGCGGTTGCAGCGGGCGCACCTCTTCCGTGCGCTTACGATCATCCAGCACCAGACGGCCTTTCACTTCGCCCGTTTTGGCATCTATCGCCGTGACCGCGCTGTTTACAGTGTTACCAAACCACAACGTCTGAGTCGTGTTATTGATGGTGGCACCAAACGGCTTGAGATCGTTATGGATCGCCTGCGTCACTTCCAGAGTAACCGGATCAAGACGATAAACCACGCCGCCTTTATCCAGTTTGCGGCTTTGCGAAGTGGCGAGCCACAGCGCGTTCTCCTGCTGGCTATAAGCCATTTCGTAGGCACCTTTACCTACCGCTTTACGCAGCATTTCTTCTGCAGCCTGCGTACTGAATGATGAAGCAACAAGCAATGAACCTAACAGTAATGAACCACGCAGGCGCGATGAAAACAGATGACGTAAATGCATGACGACTCCCTTTGATGAACCGATATTTTTGCTGCTTCACAATGCTTCGCTAAGCGTAATCATCGTTACGCTCTTGTTATAAATGGGAATGGTAATCATTATTTTCTCAAATGTGGAGCATTTCTTGCCGTTACGACTACAATTTTCTCAATTACTTAACGTATCGTGCCGTTTCGTTTTCCATATATTTACAATTTTATTACCATGGCGGCGTTTTCCCATTCTTAACTTGGCTTTTTTCATGAAGATTTTTTCCGTCCGACAGACCGTTTTGCCCGCACTGCTTGTCCTTTCCCCCGTTGTTTTTGCCGCTGATGAACAGACCATGATTGTCAGTGCCGCACCGCAGGTGGTTTCAGAACTGGATACCCCAGCAGCCGTGAGCGTGGTGGATGGCGAGGAGATGCGCCTGGCAACACCGCGCATTAACTTGTCCGAATCACTGACCAGCGTGCCTGGTTTGCAGGTACAAAACCGGCAGAACTATGCGCAAGATTTACAGCTGTCGATTCGCGGATTTGGCTCCCGCTCCACTTACGGAATTCGCGGTATTCGCCTGTATGTGGACGGTATTCCCGCCACCATGCCCGACGGACAAGGGCAAACATCCAACATCGATTTAAGCAGTGTACAAAATGTGGAAGTGCTGCGCGGCCCCTTCTCTGCTCTGTATGGCAACGCGTCTGGCGGTGTAATGAATGTCATCACCCAGACCGGACAACAGCCACCAACCATTGAAGCCAGTAGTTACTACGGCAGTTTTGGCAGCTGGCGCTATGGGCTGAAAGCAACAGGCGCAATGGGCGACGGCACTCAGCCTGGCGATGTCGATTACACCGTCTCAACCACGCGCTTTACGACCCACGGCTATCGTGATCATAGTGGCGCACAGAAAAATTTAGCCAATGCCAAACTGGGCGTACGCATTGATGACGCCAGCAAATTAAGCCTGATTTTCAATAGTGTGGATATCAAAGCAGATGACCCAGGTGGGCTAACCGAAGCAGAATGGAAGGCGAATCCGCAACAAGCGCCACGCGCTGAACAGTACGACACGCGAAAAACCATCAAGCAAACTCAGGCTGGGTTGCGCTATGAACGTAGCCTGAGCGCACAAGATGATATGAGTGTGATGATGTATGCCGGGGAGCGAGAAACGACCCAGTACCAGTCAATCCCGATGGCACCACAACTTAACCCGTCGCATGCGGGCGGCGTGATTACTCTGCAACGCCATTATCAGGGGATAGACAGCCGCTGGACACACCGTGGCGAGCTGGGCGTTCCGCTCACGTTCACTACCGGCCTGAACTACGAAAACATGAGTGAAAATCGCAAAGGCTACAATAACTTCCGCCTGAATAGCGGCGTGCCGGAATACGGGCAAAAAGGTGAGTTGCGCCGTGACGAACGCAATCTGATGTGGAACGTCGATCCCTATTTGCAGACACAGTGGCAGCTGAGCGAAAAACTGTCGCTGGATGCTGGCGTGCGCTACAGCTCCGTATGGTTTGATTCCAACGACCATTACGTTACTTCGGGTAACGGCGATGACAGCGGTGATGCCAGTTATCACAAATGGCTACCTGCCGGTTCGTTAAAATATGCAATGACCGATGCCTGGAATATCTATCTGGCAGCCGGGCGAGGTTTTGAAACGCCGACGATTAATGAGCTGTCTTATCGTGCTGACGGTCAAAGCGGTATGAACTTTGGTTTAAAACCATCCACCAACGATACAATTGAGATCGGCAGTAAAACGCGTATTGGTGATGGGCTGCTTAGTCTCGCATTGTTCCAGACCGACACCGATGATGAAATTGTAGTCGATAGCAGTAGCGGTGGGCGTACGACTTACAAAAATGCCGGAAAGACCCGTCGTCAAGGCGCTGAGCTGGCATGGGATCAACGTTTCGCGGGAGATTTTCGTGTAAAAGCGTCCTGGACCTGGCTCGATGCGACCTATCGCAGCAATGTTTGCAATGAACAGGATTGTAACGGTAATCGGATGCCAGGGATCGCCCGTAATATGGGCTTTGCGTCGATAGGTTATGTACCGGAGGATGGCTGGTATGCAGGTACGGAAGCGCGTTATATGGGCGATATTATGGCAGATGATGAAAATACGGCCAAAGCGCCGTCTTATACTCTCGTCGGCTTATTCACCGGGTATAAATACAATTACCACAATTTAACTGTGGATTTATTTGGTCGTGTCGATAATTTATTCGATAAAGAATACGTTGGTTCTGTCATTGTCAATGAGTCAAACGGGCGATATTACGAACCTGCGCCCGGGCGAAATTATGGTGTCGGCATGAATATTGCATGGCGATTTGAGTAATTACCTTGATGCCCGGTATTTGCCGGGCATTTAATTGTGCACAGAAAACCCCCAGCTAGGCTGGGGGTTCCGGAAAGCTTTCAGCTTTAAGCCAGTTATTAAAACCCCTTTTGATTTGTTAAAACACCTTGCGGTCTGGCAACTGCAAGTGTCAAACAAGAAATCAAAAGGGGGTCCCAATGGGGAACGAAAAGAGCTTAGCGCACACCCGATGGAACTGTAAATATCACATAGTTTTTGCGCCAAAATACCGAAGACAGGTGTTCTACAGAGAGAAGCGTAGAGCAATAGGCAGTATTTTGAGAAAGCTGTGTGAGTGGAAAAGCGTACGGATTCTGGAAGCAGAGTGCCGCGCAGATCATATCCATATGCTTGTGGAAATCCCACCCAAAATGAGCGTATCCGGCTTTATGGGATATCTGAAAGGGAAAAGCAGTCTGATGCTTTACGAGCAGTTTGGGGATTTGAAATTCAAATACAGAAACAGGGAGTTCTGGTGCCGAGGGTACTATGTCGATACGGTGGGTAAGAACACGGCGAAGATACAGGACTACATAAAGCACCAGCTTGAAGAGGATAAAATGGGAGAGCAGTTATCGATTCCCTACCTGGGCAGCGCGTTTATGGACCGTGAGTAACGAAGTTGGATGCAAATGTCAGATCGTGTGCGCCTGTTAGGGCGCGGCTGGTAAGAGAGCCTTATAGGCGCATTTGAAAAACCTCCGGCTATGCCGGAGGATATTTTTTCATGGGGCCGGATACAAAAAAGGCCGCAGGCTGTTACTCCTGCGGCCGGTTTCGGGCGCATATTGCCATCACGGCAGCCTGACGCCCGTTTTCACCTTACTTCCGGTTACGCCACCAGCTGACAATCGCTGCGGTAATAATTCCCGCCAGGATCGGTGCTGCCAAGTCGTGCCAGAAAGTCATGGCAAACTGCGTGAGCGTCATATAGCCGCCTTGTTGTAATGACAACATTTTGCGGCTATTCTTGAATTGTTCTGGTTCAAGATTAGCCCCCGTTCTGTTGTCAGGTTATACCTCTCAACGTGCGGGGGTTTTCTCTTTCCAGCAACCAATGCCACCAGGGATAAAGCCCCCGCAACATTGCGCCTCACCGGATAACGCCGGCTTGGTGTGGATACTACGACTCAATTCATCTTCACTTCATCCCTGAAATGTATGCAATGAAGAGTGCATTCCGGTTTTTCAACAGCTGTTACAGTCGTTTCATGAGTGCTCTGGATGATGCTTCCAGCTCGGGTTGCCAATATTTACTTGTGGAAGAGATAAAGACAAAAAAGGCCGCAGGCTGTTACCCCTGCGGCCGGTTTCGGGCGCATATTGCCATCACGGCAGCCTGACGCCCGTTTTCACCTTACTTCCGGTTACGCCACCAGCTGACAATCGCTGCGGTAATAATTCCCGCCAGGATCGGTGCTGCCAAGTCGTGCCAGAAAGTCATGGCAAACTGCGTGAGCGTCATATAGCCGCCTTGTTGTAATGACAACATTTTGCGGCTATTCTTGAATTGTTCTGGTTCAAGATTAGCCCCCGTTCTGTTGTCAGGTTATACCTCTCAACGTGCGGGGGTTTTCTCTTTCCAGCAACCAATGCCACCAGGGATAAAGCCCCCGCAACATTGCGCCTCACCGGATAACGCCGGCTTGGTGTGGATACTACGTCTCAATTCATCTTCACTTCATCCCTGAAATGTTTGCAATAAAGAGTACATTCCGGCTTTTCAACAGCTGTTGCAGTGGTTTCGTGCAGGTTCTGGTACAGGCTCGCAATTCTGATTAACAACCTGTTCAGGTAGTATGAAGAAATACAATAAGCAGGAATTTATATTATCTCCCCCGATTTCTGTCATCGGAGGAGATATAACTGTCAGGCAAATATCGTCATCAAATAGGCGGCAAACAGTGCCAGATGCGCTGCGCCATTGAGCACGTTAGTACGTCCGGTGGAGAAGGAGATATGGCACAGCACTAAAGAGGCCACCATCACTACCATTTCTGGCGCACCAAGTGCAAACTGCAATTCGTTACCCGTCATAAAGGCAATTAGCGTGACGACAGGTACGGTAAGCGAAATGGTTGCTAACACTGAACCAAAGAACAGATTCATCGCGCGCTGGACCTGGTTGTTCAACACTGCTTTTAACGCACCTAAACCTTCCGGCGACAGAATCAACAGAGCCACCAGGAAGCCAGTAAAGGCGACAGGGGCATTCATGCTGTCGAGCAATGTCTCCAGCGGGCTGGCGTTCATTTTGGTGACTGCAATAACGGCAATCAGATGGACAATCAACCAGATAGCATGCCAAAGGCTGCTATGGGCAGACGGTTTACCGTGGTGCGGGTCGTCATCATCACTGTCATCTTCGTGCTCGTAGACAAATAAACTTTGATGCGTTTTGGTCTGGATCAGCAAAAATACGCCATACATTGCCGCAGAAATTAATGCTACCAGTAACGCCTGACCGGTTGAAAAATTCGCCGCAGGCAGAGCCATTGGAAATACCAGTACGATTATCGCCAGGGGGAACAGCGCAATTAAATACTGCTTGATACCAAACAGATTCATATATTGGGTGGCAAACTTGCGTCCGCCCAACAATAATGAAAAGCCAACCAGCCCACCGGTAACAATCATAATGATTGAATAGAGCGTATCACGCATTAGCGTTGGCGCGGCGTCGCCGGTTGCCATTAAAGCTGAAATCAAACTGACTTCAAGAATAACCACTGAAAGGCTAAGAATAAGCGAACCGTAAGGTTCTCCCAGGCGATGGGCTAATACGTCCGCATGACGGACAACACTAAAGGCGCTACTTAAAATACCAATAAGAGCAAGAAGATTGATGCCAATGACCACTGGTAGTGTCTGGCTGCTTCCCCACAGGAACAGCACTACCAGCGCCAGAACCGGGAAAATAAGCGAAGTCTCCTTGTGGCGGGTTTTTACCGCCTCTTGAGCATTTGACATTATGGTTATCCCTTTGCAGATGAATTTATCGAAAATGTAAAAAATAGGTAGGAAAAATAACAGAAAGTGTCTGGATATCGGTAACATTTTACGAATTTTTACCCCGCTGTCGATTTTTTACTCATCGGGCCATAAAAATAAGCAATGCGTTTAGACAATGTTTGTTTTAGCGTTTCTTAAGAAGAGTCTGACATGAAAATTCTTATGTTTTGGCAAGAGTGGATATTGTTGACCACACTTAATGTTCAACTTTGTAAAAGGAGTCAACGATGCCGTATAAAACGAAAAGCGATCTGCCGGAAAGCGTAAAGCACGTGCTACCGTCTCATGCTCAGGATATCTATAAAGAAGCGTTCAACAGCGCATGGGATCAATATAAAGATAAAGAAGATCGGCGTGATGACGCCAGTCGCGAAGAAACCGCGCATAAAGTGGCCTGGGCTGCTGTGAAGCATGAATATGCCAAAGGGGATGATGATAAATGGCATAAAAAATCGTAAAACCGGTAGCTTAGTTAAAGCAATTCGTGCGGTGTTGCCTTGCAAGTGGTCCGTGGATTGCATATTGTCCCGTTAGTGGTTTCAAAATGAGCAGTAAAAATGTCCGGAAGACACCAAAAAGTTGTCGCAGGGAAGTATGCAGTGGCGGAGGTGTAAGGTGATAACGCGTGATTTCTTGATGAATGCCGATTGTAAAACGGCATTTGGTGCCATTGAAGAATCACTCTTATGGTCAGCAGAGCAACGGGCGGCTTCGCTGGCGGCGACGCTGGCTTGTCGACCTGATGAGGGACCGGTGTGGATCTTCGGTTATGGATCGTTGATGTGGAATCCGGCACTGGAGTTTACCGAGTCGTGCACCGGTACACTGGTTGGATGGCATCGTGCGTTTTGCCTGCGTCTGACCGCCGGGCGCGGGACTGCGCACCAGCCGGGACGAATGCTTGCACTGAAAGAGGGCGGACGCACCACAGGCGTCGCCTATCGACTGCCAGAAGAGACGCTGGAGCAGGAACTAACCCTGTTGTGGAAGCGCGAGATGATTACCGGCTGTTATCTGCCAACCTGGTGTCAGCTTGATCTTGATGATGGACGCACAGTAAACGCCATTGTGTTTATTATGGACCCGCGACATCCAGAATATGAATCTGACACTCGCGCTCAGGTCATCGCGCCGTTGATTGCGGCGGCGAGCGGTCCACTGGGAACCAACGCACAATACCTGTTTTCACTGGAACAGGAGCTTATCAAACTGGGAATGCAGGACGATGGGCTGAATGATTTGCTGGTATCGGTAAAAAAACTGCTGGCGGAGAATTATCCGGATGGTGTGTTACGGCCGGGATTCGCCTGAGTAAACTTCCCTCATAGTGGGGCGTCAGACGCCCCCTCAAACACTAAAATGTGAGCACTTTATCGGCTGACAGCGTCCATTGCGCCAGTTCCACAAGCGTACCGATTTCCACCCCATCAATCAGAGGAAGTGTGCTAATCCCGCGTCCGTCGGTACAGGTTTTGCACAATTTCACCGGTACATTCTGAGCGGTAAGGATCTCCAGCATTTGCTGAATGTTGTAGCCTTCCCCTGGTTTTTGCCCGCGCAACCCGGCTGTGACCGCATCAGACATCAGGAACAGGCGCAGATCCAGATTGCTCTCCTGCTCTCGTAACGCAATGGCCAGCCGCAAGCTGTTAAACAAGGATTCGCTCCCGTAAGGTGCGCCATTGGCAACGATCACGATTTTTTGCATTATTTACTCCTGTATTCAGGGAATTAGACACTCATCTTCTATCTTACTGCTTCTGCAGCGTCTGACCAATCGGTCACATTTTTAAGGATTTTCCTGAAAGCGCGAGAAAATACGACAAAAGTTGCCAGTAATCGTTATTCTTTAGGGCTATGGTTTTTCATTTTTTACCGGAAGTTACCGACGTTTTGAGCCGTTTCGTTCCTCGCATTATTCCGTTTTATTTACTCTTGCTGGCGGCAGGCGGTACAGCTAACGCACAATCTACCTTCGAGCAAAAAGCGGCAAATCCCTTTGATAATAACAATGATGGTCTGCCGGATTTAGGCATGGCACCTGAAAATCATGATGGGGAAAAACACTTTGCTGAAATTGTGAAAGATTTCGGCGAAACCAGTATGAATGATAACGGGCTGGATACTGGCGAGCAGGCAAAAGCTTTCGCATTGGGAAAAGTCCGCGATGCGCTTAGTCAACAGGTTAATCAGCACGTAGAGTCCTGGCTATCACCGTGGGGAAATGCCAGTGTTGACGTCAAAGTGGATAACGAAGGACATTTCACCGGCAGTCGTGGAAGCTGGTTTGTGCCGTTACAAGATAATGATCGTTATCTCACCTGGAGCCAGCTTGGTCTTACTCAGCAGGATGATGGGCTGGTGAGCAATGTGGGCGTTGGGCAACGCTGGGCGCGCGGCAGCTGGCTGGTGGGTTATAACACTTTTTATGACAACTTGCTGGACGAAAATCTTCAGCGAGCGGGCTTCGGTGCCGAAGCGTGGGGCGAATATTTGCGACTATCGGCAAACTTTTATCAGCCGTTTGCTGCATGGCATGAACAGACAGCCACGCAGGAACAACGGATGGCGCGCGGGTACGACCTGACAGCCCGGATGCGCATGCCGTTTTATCAACACCTCAATACCAGTGTCAGCGTAGAACAGTATTTTGGTGATCGTGTTGATTTGTTTAACTCTGGTACGGGTTATCACAATCCCGTCGCGTTGAGTCTGGGATTAAATTATACCCCAGTGCCATTAGTCACTGTGACGGCCCAGCATAAACAGGGTGAAAGTGGCGAGAATCAAAATAACCTCGGGCTGAATCTTAATTACCGCTTTGGTGTACCGCTCAAAAAACAACTTTCTGCGGGCGAGGTTGCCGAAAGTCAGTCGTTACGTGGTAGTCGCTATGACAATCCGCAGCGAAATAATCTTCCGACTCTTGAGTACCGACAGCGAAAAACGTTAACGGTGTTTCTGGCGACACCGCCGTGGGATCTAAAACCTGGCGAAACAGTGCCGCTGAAATTACAAATCCGCAGTCGTTATGGTATTCGGCAACTGATTTGGCAGGGCGATACGCAGATATTAAGTTTAACGCCAGGCGCACAAGCCAACAGCGCGGAGGGCTGGACGCTGATCATGCCTGACTGGCAAAACGGGGAAGGGGCAAGCAATCACTGGCGATTGTCGGTGGTGGTGGAAGATAACCAGGGGCAGCGTGTCTCCTCCAATGAGATCACGCTAACGCTTGTCGAACCGTTCGACGCATTGTCAAACGACGAACTGCGCTGGGAACCGTAATCAGAAAATGCGCTCCTGATGCACCCATACCGCTGCTTCCACGCGAGACTTGAGCTTCATTTTCTTCAGCATGTGCTTGACGTGCACTTTTACTGTGCTTTCGGTGATGTCCAGGCGGCGGGCAATCATCTTGTTCGGCAAACCCTGGGCAATCAGCTTGAGAATATCGCGCTCGCGTGGGGTTAACTGGTTAACATCGCGCTCAGTAGTGGCACGGTTAGCGCGCAAGCTGGCGGCCAGAACAGGCGTTAATGCTTCGCTTAATACCATTTCGCCAGCAGCTGCCTGATGCAATGCTTTCAGCAGATCTTCCGGTTCCATATCTTTTAACAGATAGCCATCCGCGCCGCGTTTCAGTGCGGTGACCACATCTTCTTCATGGTTAGAGACGCTGAATACCACAATGCGCCCTGAGAGGGACTTTTCGCGGAGTTTATCCAGCGTTTCCAGACCATTCATGCCGGGCATATTGAGATCTAACAGGATCAGATCGGGATCAAGAGATTCCGCCAGTTCAATACCCTGTTCGCCATTACTCGCTTCGCCAACCACGCTGATATCTGGTGCCATACTGATAAGCTGTTTTACGCCAGTTCGCAGCATCGGGTGATCGTCGATCAGCAGGATAGTAGCCGGTTCCTGATTACTCATGGGTATCTCCTTGGACGTCTGTGAAAGTTTTTTCGGGAATAAAGGTGACAACCACTTCGGTGCCACCTGATTCACGACGGCGGACGCGGCAATCGCCTCGTAAACTTTGCGCACGGTCGCGCATTATTATCATGCCGTAGTGATTGCTGCGGATGGCATTTTCAGGCACGCCGCAGCCGTTATCCTGGACGGTCAGTTTGACCTGATTATCGTTTTGCGCCACCGTCACCAAGACCTCACTCGCTTGCGAATGTTTGAGGGCGTTACTTAATGCCTCACGGGCAATTTGCAACAAGTGGATTGCCTGATGCGAAGGCACCAGACGAGGTGGCAATTGATAATCCAGCTTCACCGGGAAGCCAAATTTGGCGCTGTACTCTTCGCAACTCGCCTCCAGCGCTGGACGTAATCCAGGCTCGGTGAGCTGCAAGCGGAATGTGGTGAGCAATTCACGCAACTGCGCCCAGGATGCATTCAGTTCGTTACGGATCTGACTTAACAGTTCGCGGCTGCTTTCTGGCAGCGCATCGCCCTGCATCTGTAAACAACTCACCTGCATCTTCATGCAAGAGAGAGATTGGGCAATAGAATCATGCAGTTCGCGCGCAATGGTGGCACGCTCTTCCATCACGATCAACTGTTGCTGACGTTCCTGATGGCGATCCAACGCCAGCGTGGCGGTGAGTTGTTCAACCAGGGTATCCACCAGTTGTTGTTGATCATGGCTAAGATGACGCCCCTGCGGTAGGGTCGCCAGCAAAATGCCGTACTGCGTATGAGAGTCAGCCAGCCGCCACTTCAGGGTTGTGCCGCGATCGCCAACGGGTAATACGCCGCGCGGGCAGAGCTGGCAGCCTTTATCATCACAAGTCATATCTGGCTGGCAGGTAAACTCCTGATGATTCTCTTCATCATCAGTGTCATACACCCGCAGTTCGATATCACGTAGCAGGGTCAAATTCTGTAAGCCGTTGAGTACAGGTGACAGGCGTTCACACAGCGGGGCGCGGGAATGCAAACGGCGGTTAGCCTGCCATAAAAAAGAGAGGATCTGATTTTTATGCTCCAGCCCGGCAGTTTTCTCCTGAACCCGCTGCTCAAGTACGGCATAACTTTCGGCCAGTTCTGCAGACATATTGTTCAATGCAGTTCCAAGCATCGCCATTTCGTTGCGCCCGCTGATGTTTGCGCGTTGGGTAAAATCGCGATGGCTGACGGCACTCGCCATTGCCAGCAGTTGCCGCCACGGTTGTAGCAATCGCGCCCGCAACCAGATAATAGTGAACACCAGTAAAAGTGCCATAAATACCGCCATTACCCGATGGACCAGCACCACTGTCTCAATGCGCATTTCCGTGGTGCGGTCAAAACCAGATACCAGCTGATCAAGCCCGGCAACAAACTGGCTGACATCCGCTGACACCGTTTCGCGGTTTTGTGCACGCATCAGCGTAGGGATCAGTTCATTACGCCAGTAATCTTGTAAACCCTGTAATTGCGCCAGTTGTCCGTCTCCTTCTGCTGCTCGGGTTAACTCGGCGCTAAATGCCGTTTGTTCCATTTCTTTAATTAAGGGCTTGTCTTTCTCGCTTAATGGCACTGCTGCCAACAGACGGTAACTTTGCATGCGCAGCGATCCCGCTTTGTTGATCGCATGGGCGCTGCCCTGAACGCCTTGCACCAGCCAGCCAGAAACCGCCATCCCTGCCAGTCCAATAGCAGTAGAAAGCAACACAATAAGCGCAACCTGATTAACCAGGGTGAGCGGAGAGAGACAACGTTTAAGCATGTAAACCTCTTCCTTCAGGCTTTAAATGAGCAATAACCTTAATGAATGTGACGATACATTCTGGAATGGCAGTATTCTCGGCTATTGGCTGAAGTATACCCATACCCGGAAAGAGTTACTCCTTATTTGCCGTGTGGTTAGTCGCTTTACATCGGTAAGGGTAGGGATTTTACAGCACCGTGAAAAATCTCATAATTTTTATGAAATCACTGTACTCACTATGGGTAATGATAAATATCAATGATAGATAAAGTTATCTTATCGTTTGATTTACATCAAATTGCCTTTAGCTACAGACACTAAGGTGGCAGACATCGAAACGAGTATCAGAGGTGTCTATGAGTCACTCATCCGCCCCCGAAAGGGCTACTGGAGCTGTCATTACAGATTGGCGACCGGAAGATCCTGCGTTCTGGCAACAACGCGGTCAACGTATTGCCAGCCGCAACCTGTGGATTTCCGTTCCCTGTCTGCTGCTGGCGTTTTGCGTATGGATGTTGTTCAGCGCTGTTGCGGTGAACTTACCAAAAGTTGGTTTTAATTTTACGACCGATCAGCTATTTATGTTGACTGCGCTGCCTTCGGTTTCTGGCGCGTTATTACGTGTTCCATACTCCTTTATGGTTCCTATCTTCGGTGGTCGTCGCTGGACGGCGTTCAGCACCGGTATTCTGATTATTCCTTGCGTCTGGCTGGGTTTTGCCGTGCAGGATACCTCCACGCCTTATAGCGTCTTCATCATCATCTCTCTGCTGTGCGGCTTTGCTGGCGCGAACTTCGCTTCCAGTATGGCAAACATCAGCTTCTTCTTTCCGAAACAGAAGCAGGGTGGCGCGCTGGGTCTGAATGGTGGTCTGGGCAACATGGGCGTCAGCGTCATGCAGTTGGTTGCTCCGCTGGTGGTATCACTGTCGATTTTCGCAGTATTTGGTAGCCAGGGTGTCAAACAGCCGGATGGGACTGAGCTGTATCTGGCGAATGCGTCCTGGGTATGGGTGCCGTTCCTTGCCATCTTCACCATTGCGGCGTGGTTTGGCATGAACGATCTTGCTACCTCGAAAGCCTCCATCAAGGAGCAGTTGCCGGTACTCAAACGGGGTCATCTGTGGATTATGAGCCTGCTGTATCTGGCAACCTTCGGCTCCTTCATCGGCTTCTCCGCGGGCTTTGCGATGCTGTCAAAAACGCAGTTCCCGGATGTTCAGATTCTGCAATACGCTTTCTTCGGGCCGTTTATTGGTGCGCTGGCGCGTTCTGCAGGTGGTGCATTATCTGACCGTCTGGGCGGAACTCGTGTCACACTGGTGAACTTTATCCTGATGGCGATTTTCAGCGGCCTGCTGTTCCTGACCTTACCGACTGACGGGCAGGGCGGAAGCTTCATGGCGTTCTTCGCGGTCTTCCTGGCGCTGTTCCTGACAGCTGGGCTGGGTAGTGGTTCCACTTTCCAGATGATTTCCGTGATCTTCCGTAAACTGACAATGGATCGCGTGAAAGCAGAAGGGGGTTCTGACGAACGTGCGATGCGTGAAGCGGCAACCGACACGGCGGCGGCGCTGGGTTTCATCTCTGCGATTGGCGCGATTGGTGGCTTCTTTATCCCGAAAGCGTTCGGTAGCTCGCTGGCATTAACGGGTTCGCCAGTCGGCGCAATGAAAGTATTTTTGATTTTCTATATCGCCTGTGTAGTGATTACCTGGGCGGTATATGGTCGGCATTCTAAAAAATAAATCTTAATATTTGATTATCCTTTGCGCGGCATGATGTCGCGCTTTTTTTATCTGTCGTTTAGTTACAACATACTCATGTGTGAGTGGCTTATTTCGCCGGATTTCATTAAGAGCCATTAATATGTTACCCATGGGGAATACTCCTTAATACCCATCTGCATAAAAATCTTAATAGTTTAAATAACTACAGGTATAAAACGTCTTAATTTACAGTCTGTTATGTTGTGGCTGTTAATTATCCTAAAGGGGTATCTTAGGAATTTACTTTATTTTTCATCCCCATCACTCTTGATCGTTATCAATTCTCACGCTGTTTCAGAGCGTTACCTTGCCCTTAAACATTAGCAATGTCGATTTATCAGAGGGCCGACAGGCTCCCACAGGAGAAAACCGATGAGTAAATTCCTGGACCGGTTTCGCTACTTCAAACAGAAGGGTGAAACCTTTGCCGATGGGCATGGCCAGCTTCTCAATACCAACCGTGACTGGGAGGATGGATATCGCCAGCGTTGGCAGCATGACAAAATCGTCCGCTCTACCCACGGGGTAAACTGCACCGGCTCCTGCAGCTGGAAAATCTACGTCAAAAACGGTCTGGTGACCTGGGAAACCCAGCAGACTGACTATCCTCGTACCCGTCCGGATCTGCCAAACCATGAACCTCGCGGCTGCCCGCGCGGTGCCAGCTACTCCTGGTATCTTTACAGTGCCAACCGCCTGAAATACCCGATGATGCGCAAACGCCTGATGAAAATGTGGCGTGAAGCGAAGGCGCTGCATAGCGATCCGATTGAGGCATGGGCTTCTATCATTGAAGACGCCGATAAAGCGAAAAGCTTTAAGCAGGCGCGTGGACGCGGTGGTTTTGTTCGTTCTTCCTGGCAGGAAGTGAACGAACTGATCGCCGCATCTAACGTTTACACCATCAAAAACTACGGCCCGGACCGTGTCGCTGGCTTCTCGCCAATTCCGGCAATGTCGATGGTTTCTTACGCGTCGGGTGCGCGTTATCTCTCGCTGCTTGGCGGTACTTGCTTAAGCTTCTACGACTGGTACTGCGACCTGCCTCCTGCGTCTCCGCAAACCTGGGGCGAGCAGACTGACGTACCGGAATCTGCTGACTGGTACAACTCCAGCTACATCATCGCCTGGGGTTCAAACGTGCCGCAGACGCGTACTCCGGATGCTCACTTCTTTACTGAAGTGCGTTACAAAGGCACCAAAACTGTTGCCGTCACACCGGACTACGCTGAAATCGCCAAACTGTGCGATCTGTGGCTGGCACCGAAACAGGGCACCGACGCAGCAATGGCGCTGGCGATGGGCCACGTAATGCTGCGTGAATTCCACCTCGACAACCCAAGCCAGTATTTCACCGACTATGTGCGTCGCTACACCGACATGCCGATGCTGGTGATGCTGGAAGAACGCGACGGTTACTACGCCGCAGGTCGTATGCTGCGTGCTGCTGATCTGGTGGATGCGCTGGGCCAGGAAAACAATCCGGAATGGAAAACTGTCGCCTTTAATACCAATGGCGAAATGGTTGCGCCGAACGGTTCTATTGGCTTCCGCTGGGGCGAGAAGGGCAAATGGAATCTTGAGCAGCGCGACGGCAAAACTGGCGAAGAAACCGAGCTGCAACTGAGTCTGCTGGGTAGCCAGGATGAGATCGCTGAGGTGGGCTTCCCGTACTTTGGTGGCGACGGCACGGAACACTTCAACAAAGTGGAGCTGGAAAACATTCTGCTGCACAAACTGCCGGTAAAACGCCTGCAACTGGCTGATGGCAGCACCGCACTGGTGACCACCGTTTATGATCTGACACTGGCAAACTACGGTCTGGAACGTGGCCTGAACGACGTTAACTGCGCAACCAGCTATGACGATGTGAAAGCTTACACTCCGGCGTGGGCCGAGCAAATCACTGGCGTTTCTCGTAGCCAGATTATCCGTATTGCCCGTGAATTTGCCGATAACGCTGACAAGACGCACGGTCGTTCGATGATTATCGTCGGTGCGGGGCTGAACCACTGGTATCACCTCGATATGAACTATCGTGGTCTGATCAACATGCTGATTTTCTGCGGCTGTGTCGGTCAGAGCGGGGGTGGCTGGGCGCACTATGTAGGTCAGGAAAAACTGCGTCCGCAAACCGGCTGGCAGCCGCTGGCGTTTGCTCTTGACTGGCAGCGTCCGGCGCGTCACATGAACAGCACCTCTTATTTCTATAACCACTCCAGCCAGTGGCGTTATGAAACCGTGACCGCAGAAGAGTTGTTGTCGCCGATGGCGGATAAATCCCGTTATACCGGACACTTGATCGACTTTAACGTCCGTGCAGAACGTATGGGCTGGCTGCCGTCTGCGCCGCAGTTAGGCACTAACCCGCTAACTATCGCTGGCGAAGCGAAAAAAGCGGGCATGAATCCGGTGGATTACACCGTGAAATCCCTGAAAGAGGGTTCTATCCGTTTTGCGGCAGAACAACCAGAAAACGGTAAAAACCACCCGCGTAACCTGTTCATCTGGCGTTCTAACCTGCTCGGTTCTTCCGGTAAAGGTCATGAGTTTATGCTCAAGTACCTGCTGGGGACGGAGCACGGTATCCAGGGCAAAGACCTGGGGCAGCAGGGCGGCGTGAAGCCGGAAGAAGTGGACTGGCAGGACAACGGTCTGGAAGGCAAGCTGGATCTGGTGGTGACGCTGGACTTCCGTCTGTCGAGCACCTGTCTCTATTCCGACATCATTTTGCCGACGGCGACCTGGTACGAAAAAGACGACATGAATACTTCGGATATGCATCCGTTTATTCACCCGCTGTCTGCGGCGGTCGATCCGGCCTGGGAAGCGAAAAGCGACTGGGAAATCTACAAAGCCATCGCGAAGAAATTCTCCGAAGTGTGCGTTGGTCATCTGGGTAAAGAAACTGACATCGTCACGCTGCCTATCCAGCACGACTCTGCCGCTGAACTGGCGCAACCGCTGGATGTGAAAGACTGGAAAAAAGGCGAATGCGATCTGATCCCAGGTAAAACTGCACCGCACATTATGGTCGTAGAGCGCGATTATCCGGCAACTTTCGAACGCTTTACCTCTATCGGCCCGCTGATGGAGAAAATCGGTAACGGCGGTAAAGGGATTGCCTGGAACACCCAGAGCGAGATGGATCTGCTGCGTAAGCTCAACTACACCAAAGCGGAAGGTCCGGCAAAAGGTCAGCCGATGCTCAATACCGCAATTGATGCGGCAGAGATGATCCTGACGCTGGCACCGGAAACCAATGGTCAGGTAGCTGTAAAAGCCTGGGCTGCCCTGAGCGAGTTTACCGGTCGTGACCATACGCATCTGGCGCTGAATAAAGAAGACGAGAAGATTCGCTTCCGCGATATTCAGGCACAGCCGCGCAAAATCATCTCCAGCCCGACCTGGTCTGGCCTTGAAGATGAACACGTTTCTTACAACGCCGGTTACACCAACGTTCACGAGCTGATCCCGTGGCGTACGCTCTCTGGCCGTCAGCAGCTGTATCAGGATCACCAGTGGATGCGTGATTTCGGTGAAAGCCTGCTGGTTTATCGTCCGCCGATCGACACCCGTTCGGTGAAAGAAGTGATGGGCCAGAAATCCAACGGCAACCCGGAAAAAGCGCTCAACTTCCTGACGCCGCACCAGAAGTGGGGTATCCACTCCACCTACAGCGACAACCTGCTGATGCTGACTTTAGGTCGCGGTGGTCCGGTGGTCTGGCTGAGTGAAGCCGATGCCAAAGAGCTGGGTATCGCCGATAACGACTGGATTGAAGTCTTCAACAGCAACGGTGCACTGACTGCCCGTGCGGTTGTCAGCCAGCGTGTTCCGGCAGGGATGACCATGATGTACCACGCGCAGGAACGTATCGTTAACCTGCCTGGTTCGGAAATTACCCAACAGCGTGGTGGTATCCATAATTCGGTCACCCGTATCACGCCGAAACCGACGCATATGATCGGCGGCTATGCCCATCTGGCATACGGCTTTAACTACTATGGCACCGTAGGTTCTAACCGCGATGAGTTTGTTGTAGTGCGTAAGATGAAGAACATTGACTGGTTAGATGGCGAAGGCAATGACCAGGTACAGGAGAGCGTAAAATGAAAATTCGTTCACAAGTCGGCATGGTGCTGAATCTCGATAAGTGCATCGGCTGCCACACCTGTTCAGTTACCTGTAAAAACGTCTGGACCAGCCGCGAAGGCGTGGAATACGCGTGGTTCAACAACGTGGAAACCAAGCCGGGCCAGGGCTTCCCGACTGACTGGGAAAACCAGGAAAAATACAAAGGCGGCTGGATCCGTAAAATCAATGGCAAACTGCAACCGCGCATGGGTAACCGCGCCATGCTGCTGGGTAAAATCTTCGCTAACCCGCATCTGCCGGGGATCGACGATTATTACGAGCCGTTCGATTTTGATTATCAGAACCTGCATACCGCGCCGGAAGGCAGCAAATCGCAGCCGATTGCCCGTCCGCGTTCGCTGATTACCGGGGAACGGATGGCGAAAATCGAAAAAGGGCCGAACTGGGAAGATGACCTGGGCGGTGAGTTTGACAAGCTGGCGAAAGACAAGAACTTCGACAACATCCAGAAGGCGATGTATAGCCAGTTCGAAAACACCTTCATGATGTATTTGCCGCGCCTGTGCGAACACTGCCTGAACCCGGCATGTGTGGCGACCTGCCCGAGCGGTGCGATTTACAAGCGTGAAGAAGATGGCATCGTCCTGATCGACCAGGATAAATGCCGTGGCTGGCGTATGTGCATCACCGGATGCCCATACAAAAAAATCTACTTCAACTGGAAGAGCGGTAAGTCTGAGAAGTGCATCTTCTGCTATCCGCGTATTGAAGCGGGTCAGCCGACCGTGTGCTCTGAAACCTGTGTCGGTCGTATCCGTTATCTCGGCGTGCTGTTGTACGATGCCGACGCCATTGAACGTGCAGCCAGCACCGAGAACGAGAAAGATCTCTACCAGCGTCAGCTGGAGGTGTTCCTCGATCCGAACGATCCGAAAGTCATCGAGCAGGCAATTAAAGACGGTATTCCGCTGAGCGTTATTGAAGCCGCACAGCAGTCGCCGGTTTATAAAATGGCGATGGAATGGAAACTGGCGCTGCCGCTGCATCCAGAATATCGCACACTGCCGATGGTCTGGTACGTGCCGCCTCTGTCTCCGATTCAGTCTGCAGCAGACGCGGGTGAGCTGGGCAGCAACGGCATTCTGCCAGACGTCGAAAGCCTGCGTATTCCGGTACAGTATCTGGCGAATCTGCTGACCGCCGGTGATACCAAACCGGTACTGCGCGCGCTGAAACGTATGCTGGCGATGCGTCATTACAAACGTGCTGAAACCGTTGACGGTAAAGTCGATACCCGTGCGCTGGAAGAGGTCGGTCTGACCGAAGCCCAGGCACAGGAGATGTACCGTTATCTGGCGATTGCTAACTACGAAGATCGCTTTGTGGTGCCGAGCAGTCATCGTGAACTGGCGCGGGAAGCCTTCCCGGAGAAAAATGGCTGCGGCTTTACCTTTGGTGATGGCTGCCACGGTTCAGATACCAAATTCAATCTGTTCAACAGCCGCCGTATCGATGCCATCGACGTAACCAGCAAAACGGAGCCGCACCCATGATCGAACTCGTGATTGTATCGCGTCTCCTTGAATATCCGGATGCTGCTTTATGGCAGCATCAACAAGAGATGTTTGAGGCAATTGCTGCGTCGAAAAATCTGTCGAAAGAAGATGCCCATGCGCTGGGCATTTTCCTGCGCGATTTAACGACGATGGATCCGCTCGATGCCCAGGCGCAGTACAGCGAACTGTTCGATCGTGGTCGCGCCACGTCGCTGTTGCTGTTTGAACACGTTCACGGGGAATCCCGCGATCGCGGTCAGGCGATGGTGGACCTGCTGGCACAGTACGAGCAGCACGGTTTGCAGTTAAACAGCCGCGAATTGCCCGACCATTTGCCGCTGTATCTGGAGTATCTGGCGCAGCTGCCGCAAAGCGAAGCCGTGGAAGGTTTGAAAGATATCGCGCCGATTCTGGCATTGCTCTGCGCGCGTCTGCAACAGCGTGAAAGCCGTTATGCCGTGCTGTTTGATCTGCTGCTGAAACTGGCGAATACCGCAATCGACAGCGACAAAGTGGCGGAAAAAATTGCCGACGAAGCGCGCGACGATACGCCGCAGGCGCTGGATGCTGTCTGGGAAGAAGAGCAGGTTAAATTCTTTGCTGACAAAGGCTGCGGTGATTCAGCAATCACTGCTCATCAGCGTCGCTTTGCCGGTGCCGTCGCGCCGCAATATCTGAATATCACCACCGGAGGACAGCACTAATGCAATTCCTGAATATGTTCTTCTTTGATATCTACCCGTACATAGCCGGGGCGGTCTTCCTGATTGGTAGCTGGCTGCGTTATGACTACGGGCAGTACACCTGGCGCGCGGCGTCCAGCCAGATGCTGGATCGCAAAGGGATGAACCTGGCGTCGAACCTGTTCCATATCGGTATTCTGGGGATTTTTGTCGGTCACTTCTTTGGTATGCTGACGCCGCACTGGATGTATGAAGCCTGGCTGCCGATTGAAGTGAAACAGAAAATGGCGATGTTTGCTGGTGGTGCCAGCGGCGTGCTGTGTCTGATTGGCGGCGTGCTGTTGCTGAAACGTCGTCTGTTCAGCCCACGCGTGCGTGCAACGACTACCGGAGCGGATATCCTGATCCTGTCTCTGCTGGTTATCCAGTGCGCTCTGGGCTTGCTGACCATTCCGTTCTCCGCCCAGCATATGGACGGTAGCGAGATGATGAAACTGGTTGGCTGGGCGCAGTCGGTAGTGACCTTCCACGGTGGCGCTTCTCAACACCTTGATGGTGTGGCGTTTATCTTCCGTCTGCACCTGGTGCTGGGGATGACGTTATTCTTGCTGTTCCCGTTCTCACGTCTGGTGCACATCTGGAGCGTACCGGTGGAGTATCTGACACGTAAGTATCAGCTGGTGCGCGCTCGTCACTAAGCGAATTTTAGTTTGCATAGACCCCGCTTCGGCGGGGTTTTTTTATGGGCACGGTACGGGGTGAGTTGTCGGATGCGCTTCGCTTATCCGACCTACAGGGGAGGATATTGTAGGTCCGGTAAACGCGGTGCCATTGGGTAGAATTAGCTCGGAGTAACAGGTTTTGAGTATTTACAGGAAGTGATGGTGGTGGGGGAAGGATTACTCAGCGCTGCGCGCTTCACCCTTCGGGTCGTTGCCTGCGGCAACGCTTTCTCGCTGGCGCTCGAGTCGCACCTTGGTCGAAGCTTCTCATCCTTCCCCGCATGGGCAGAATATTTAATTGCGGATTCGTTTGAGAGTTCACGGACTTTTGAAAAGTGATGGTGGTGGGAGAAGGATTACTCAGCGCTGCGCGCTTCGCCCTTCGGGTCGTTGCCTGCGGCAACGCTCTCTCGCTGGCGCTCAAGTCGAACCTTGGTTGAAGCTTCTCATCCTTCCCCGCATGGGCAGAATATTTGATTGCGGATTCGTTTGAGAATTCCGGGGCTTTTGAAAGTTATGGTGGTGGGGGAAGGATTACTCAGCGCTGCGCGCTTCGCCCTTCGGGTCGTTGCCTGCGGCCACGCTCTCTCGCTGGCGCTCGAGTCGAACCTTGGTCGAAGCTTCTCATCCTTCCCCGCATGGGCAGAATATTTAATCGCGGATTCGTTTGAGAGTTCACGGACTTTTGAAAGTGATGGTGGTGGGGGAAGGATTCGAACCTTCGAAGTCGATGACGGCAGATTTACAGTCTGCTCCCTTTGGCCGCTCGGGAACCCCACCAGGGGTAATTCAAATTTTGAGGTAATGCTTGAGATGGTGGTGGGGGAAGGATTCGAACCTTCGAAGTCGATGACGGCAGATTTACAGTCTGCTCCCTTTGGCCGCTCGGGAACCCCACCACGGGGTAATGCTTTTACTGGCCTGCTCCCTTATCGGGAAGCGGGGCGCATCATATCAAATGACGCGCCGCTGTAAAGTGTTACGTTGAGAAAAATGAACTGGTTGGGTAATTTTCATCCGTAACGGATTAAAGGTAACCAGTTATTTTTGCTGGCGATTAAAGAATAATCGTCCGATTACCGTAAACAAAGACGCGCTGCGCCAGTACTTTGTAGAGTGCGCGACTTAAGACGTTTTTCTCGACGTCACGACCTGCGCGCATCATATCTTCAGCTGTGTAGGTATGATCGACATGAATAACGTCCTGCATGATGATTGGACCTTCGTCCAGATTGTCATTCACATAGTGAGCGGTTGCGCCAATAATCTTCACGCCACGTTCATAGGCCTGGTGATAAGGACGTGCGCCGATAAACGCTGGCAGGAATGAATGGTGAATATTGATGATCTTATTCGGGAAGCGTGCCACAAATTCTGGCGTTAATACCCGCATATACTTCGCCAGCACCACGTAGTCAGGCTGATAAGCATCAATGGCATCCGCCATCTTTTGATCGTGCTCGTTGCGGCTTAACCCTTCATGGCTTACCAGCTCAAACGGAATATCAAAACGCTCAACCAGAGAACGTAAAGTATCGTGGTTACCAATAACTGCCGCGATTTCGACATCCAGGCCGCCGTAATTGGCTTTCATCAACAAATCGCCGAGGCAATGCGCCTCTTTAGTGACCAGAATCACTATCCGGCGACGACCGGCAGGATTCAGCTCACGTACGGAGCCTTCTGGCAATGCGCTGTCGAGATCCGCCAGCAGGGTGGAATCATTAAAAATTCCTTCCAGTTCCGTGCGCATAAAAAAGCGCCCGGTACGGTGATCAACAAATTCATTGTTCTGTACGATATTTAACTCGTGCTTGTAGCAAATATTGGTAATACGTGCGATCAGACCTTTTTGGTCCGGACAAATAGTACGCAGAACTTTACGTTGGAGTGAATGCATTGCTGGAAAAACCTTGTTGAGAGTGTTTGCTAAACCGTACCGTCAACCATTATTGGCCGCAGCACTTTTTAAATTTTTTACCTGAACCACAAGGGCAGGGATCGTTGCGGCCAAACTGCGGACGTGTACCGTCAATATAGTACCATTGACCGTTTTCTTTCAAAAATCGCGAACGTTCAATGATTGCACCTGTTTTGCCACCTTCGGTATATCGCGCAACAAAACTGACAAATCCGATATTGTCGACGTCCTGCCAACAATGTTCAAATACGGTCAATCCTAACCATTCAGTATGCGCAAATCCGGCAATCAATTCGGCACGTAACGCCGCCGCTCCACAAGATGGATGCCAGGTCTTTATTAAATAATCTGCGTCTTTCATCACAAAAGCGCAGTAACGCGAACGCATGAGATGTTCTGGATCAGGTGCAACCTTTTCACCAGACACATAAGGGTGGCAACATAGGCTATACTCGACAGCACTACCACAGGGACAAAGCTGAGACACAAATAATCTCCCTGGAAACAATAACGGCGTATTAACCGCCTGAGTAGCACTATGTTAACCGAGCAGTAGCGATGTTGCTACGATTGCATTCCAGGGGAATCTTGCGGGAATAATGAGAAAGATAAAAATAGGGCTGGCGCTGGGATCTGGCGCGGCGAGAGGTTGGTCGCATATTGGCGTTATTAATGCGCTAAAAAAAGTGGGTATTGAAATTGATATCGTTGCAGGATGTTCAATTGGTTCGCTGGTGGGCGCTGCCTATGCATGCGATCGACTATCTGCGCTGGAAGATTGGGTGACCTCTTTCAGTTATTGGGATGTTTTACGCCTGATGGATCTCTCCTGGCAGCGCGGTGGGTTACTGCGCGGCGAGCGTGTCTTCAATCAATATCGCGAAATAATGCCGGAAACAGAGATCGAAAATTGTTCCCGTCGCTTCGCGGCTGTTGCCACCAATTTAAGTACTGGGCGCGAATTATGGTTTACTGAAGGCGATCTCCATCTTGCTATTCGTGCATCATGCAGTATTCCAGGACTAATGGCACCCGTTGCGCATAACGGCTACTGGCTGGTTGATGGCGCTGTAGTTAACCCAATTCCTATTTCGCTCACGCGTGCATTGGGTGCTGATATTGTGATAGCGGTCGACCTGCAGCACGATGCTCATTTGATGCAACAAGATCTGCTCTCCTTTAATGTTAGTGAAGAAAATAGCGAGAATGGTGATTCTCTGCCGTGGCATGCGCGTCTGAAAGAAAGGTTGGGCAGCATAACGACACGTCGGGCGGTGACAGCGCCAACGGCAACAGAGATTATGACCACTTCTATCCAAGTGCTGGAGAACCGCCTTAAAAGGAACCGCATGGCAGGTGATCCGCCCGATATTCTGATTCAACCTGTTTGCCCGCAAATATCTACGCTTGATTTCCATCGCGCGCACGCTGCCATTGCGGCTGGGCAGCTGGCAGTGGAAAAGAAAATGGATGAACTTTTGCCGTTGGTACGCACCAACATTTGACCAGAATTTTTATCTACACTTAAGTTAATTCTGACAGGCGCAGGTGGCAATAGCATGCCACTATTGAGTAAAGCCAGTCAGGGGAGAGAACATGACGCAGCCATTGGTCGGAAAACAGATTCTCATTGTTGAAGATGAGCAGGTATTTCGCTCGCTTCTGGATTCGTGGTTTTCCTCATTGGGAGCGACAACGGTACTGGCGGCTGATGGGGTGGATGCCCTTGAGTTGCTGGGAGGTTTCACTCCAGACCTGATGATATGTGATATCGCGATGCCACGAATGAACGGGCTTAAACTGCTGGAGCATATACGTAACAGAGGCGACCAGACACCTGTTCTGGTGATATCTGCCACTGAAAATATGGCAGATATTGCCAAAGCGTTACGTCTGGGCGTTGAAGATGTTTTGCTGAAACCAGTTAAAGATCTGAATCGCTTGCGCGAGATGGTTTTTGCCTGTCTCTATCCCAGCATGTTTAATTCCCGCGTTGAGGAAGAGGAGAGGCTTTTTCGCGACTGGGATGCAATGGTTGATAACCCTGCCGCAGCGGCGAAATTATTACAGGAATTGCAACCGCCGGTTCAGCAGGTGATTTCCCATTGCCGGGTTAATTATCGTCAATTGGTTGCCGCGGACAAACCCGGCCTGGTGCTTGATATTGCCGCACTTTCGGAAAACGATCTGGCATTTTATTGCCTTGATGTCACCCGAGCTGGACATAATGGCGTACTTGCTGCCTTGTTATTACGCGCATTGTTTAACGGATTATTACAGGAACAGCTTGCACATCAAAATCAACGGTTGCCAGAGTTGGGCGCGTTATTGAAGCAGGTAAACCATTTACTCCGTCAGGCCAATCTACCGGGGCAGTTTCCGCTATTAGTTGGCTATTATCATCGCGAACTGAAAAATCTCATTCTGGTTTCTGCGGGTCTGAATGCGACATTAAATACTGGCGAACACCAGGTGCAAATCAGTAATGGTGTTCCGTTAGGCACTTTAGGTAACGCTTATTTGAATCAATTGAGCCAGCGATGCGATGCCTGGCAATGCCAAATATGGGGAACCGGTGGTCGGCTTCGCTTGATGTTGTCTGCAGAATGAGCAAACGATAACGCGGGCTAAATTTGCATTACCTGCTAATGTCGGCTGGTGTTACTATCGTCGCCATTCGTATAAGTAATTGTCTTAATTATGCTAACTCGCCTCCTTTTCAGAACTTAGCCCCTTCGGGGTGCTGATATACTGGGATGCGATACAGAAATATGAACACGTTCAAAACACGAACAGTCCAGGAGAATTTAAATGGCTGCCATTAATACGAAAGTCAAAAAAGCCGTTATCCCCGTTGCGGGATTAGGAACCAGGATGTTGCCGGCGACGAAAGCCATCCCGAAAGAGATGCTGCCACTTGTCGATAAGCCATTAATTCAATACGTCGTGAATGAATGTATTGCGGCTGGCATTACTGAAATTGTGCTGGTTACTCACTCATCTAAAAACTCGATTGAAAACCACTTTGATACCAGTTTTGAACTGGAAGCAATGCTGGAAAAACGTGTAAAACGTCAACTGCTTGATGAAGTGCAGTCTATTTGTCCGCCGCACGTGACTATTATGCAAGTTCGTCAGGGGCTGGCGAAAGGCCTGGGACATGCGGTATTGTGTGCTCACCCGGTAGTGGGTGATGAACCTGTGGCTGTTATTTTGCCTGACGTTATTCTGGATGAATATGAATCCGATTTGTCACAGGATAACCTGGCAGAGATGATCCGCCGCTTTGATGAAACGGGTCATAGCCAGATCATGGTTGAACCGGTTGCTGATGTTACCGCATATGGCGTTGTGGATTGCAAAGGCGTTGAATTAGCGCCGGGTGAAAGCGTACCGATGGTTGGTGTGGTAGAAAAACCGAAAGCGGATGTTGCGCCGTCTAATCTCGCTATTGTGGGTCGTTACGTACTTAGCGCGGATATTTGGCCGTTGCTGGCAAAAACCCCTCCGGGAGCTGGTGATGAAATTCAGCTCACCGACGCAATTGATATGCTGATCGAAAAAGAAACGGTGGAAGCCTATCATATGAAAGGGAAGAGCCATGACTGCGGTAATAAATTAGGTTACATGCAGGCCTTCGTTGAATACGGTATTCGTCATAACACCCTTGGCACGGAATTTAAAGCCTGGCTTGAAGAAGAGATGGGCATTAAGAAGTAACATCCGTATCGGTGTTATCCACGAAACGGCGTTGAGCAATCGACGCCGTTTTTTTATAGCTTATTCTTATTAAATTGTCTTAAACCGGACAATAAAAAATCCCGCCGATGGCGGGATTTTTAAGCAAGTGCAATCTACAAAAGATTATTGCTTGATCAGGAAATCGTCGAGGGATTTACCTTGCTCATCCATTGCTTTTTTGATTACAGCTGGAGTACGGCCCTGGCCAGTCCAGGTTTTAGTTTCGCCGTTTTCGTCAACGTAGCTATATTTTGCCGGACGCTGAGCACGTTTAGCTTTGGTGCCAGATTTAACGGCAGCAAGGCTATTCAGCAGTTCGTTCGGGTCAATACCGTCAGCGATCAGCATTTCGCGATATTGCTGCAGTTTACGAGTGCGCTCTTCAACTTCAGCAGCAGCCGCGCTTTCTTCTTCGCGACGTTCGTTAACAACAACTTCTAATTTTTCCAGCATTTCTTCCAGCGTTTCAAGTGTACATTCTCTTGCCTGCGCACGAAGAGTACGGATGTTGTTCAGAATTTTAAGTGCTTCGCTCATTGTAGTAATCTCAAACTTATATTGGGGTGGTTTGTTGAGGTAATAATAGAGCCTTAAATTCAGTTGTGCAATAGCCAGGAATGTAAGGAATTCAAAATTGTTCTTTATTTTGTGCCGCCAATAAATATCTTTTCATAAAATTAGCCAGAAAAGACGCGGCATATAGCCCTATTTGCGCCGATGATTTCGCAGCACGTGAGGTTAAAACTTCCTGATTCATGTCACATTTTATGGGGAGATTATCGTAGGCTGACGACCTTTCAGTCTTCTGTATTAGTCGTGTTTACGAGAATTCCCTATTAAGCGAATGATGAAAAGTAGAACAGTCGCAATAAGAGCAGGGACTTAGTATTGCACTATCTCCAGGAGGTCAACAGAGGGCTATTACTTGCGCAACAGGTTAAAGATTGTGAATAGTTACCAGCAGTCATTTACCCGCTTATAACAAGCGAGGCAGTTGTAATGATAGCTCAGAAGGATTATGCAAGGCTTCGTAAGGGAGAACGCATATACCACTTCTGTGCATACTGTTGAGCTGAAAAACTGACGAATTATGATAAACTCCAGCCAACTTTAATTCATATCATTGAGGGCCTGTGGCTGATGGCACAGCTATATTTCTACTATTCCGCAATGAATGCGGGTAAGTCTACAGCATTGTTGCAATCTTCATACAATTACCAGGAACGCGGCATGCGCACTGTCGTATATACGGCAGAAATTGATGATCGCTTTGGTGCCGGGAAAGTCAGCTCGCGTATAGGTTTGTCATCGCCTGCAAAATTATTTAACCAAAATTCATCATTATTTGATGAGATTCGTGCGGAACATGAACAGCAGGCAATTCATTGCGTACTGGTTGATGAATGCCAGTTTTTAACCAGACAACAAGTATATGAATTATCGGAGGTTGTCGATCAACTCGATATACCCGTACTTTGTTATGGTTTACGTACCGATTTTCGAGGTGAGTTATTTATTGGCAGCCAATACTTACTGGCATGGTCCGACAAACTGGTTGAATTAAAAACCATCTGTTTTTGTGGCCGCAAAGCAAGCATGGTGCTGCGTCTTGATCAAGCAGGCAGACCTTATAACGAAGGTGAGCAGGTGGTTATTGGTGGTAATGAACGCTACGTTTCTGTATGCCGTAAACACTATAAAGAAGCGTTAGAAGTCGGCTCATTAACGGCTATTCAGGAAAGGCATCGCCACGATTAATAAGAATTTCTTTACTGACAGGGTGAGCAGGGCGCTTTTATCCTGTCAGTTCGTTTTACTCACTTCATCCGGTGTATATACCCTTCTCGACAGTTCTTTAACGCCACTATACCCCTCACAGAGCGCTTTTACAGTGACATTGACTTGTGACCTGTAAAGTACAATATCGCTGTGTGTAGGCGTTATACATCGCCGTAAATATGATGAAGGCAAATGCTGTCGGTTTATGGGAAAGTTGCTTTGGGTAAAACAAAAAAACGGCCCCAGAAGGGACCGTTTATGTTGCCAGACAGCGCTACTGATTAAGCGGATTTCTTCGCTTTTTTCTCAGCTTTAGCCGGAGCGGCTTCTTTTTTCGCTGCAGTTTCACCTTCTACATAATCACGACCGTAGTAGGTATCCAGCAGAATCTGTTTCAGCTCGGAGATCAGTGGGTAACGCGGGTTAGCGCCGGTGCACTGGTCATCGAATGCATCTTCAGACAGTTTATCCACATTCGCCAGGAAGTCTGCTTCCTGAACGCCAGCTTCACGGATAGATTTCGGAATACCCAGTTCAGCTTTCAGCGTTTCCAGCCATGCCAGCAGTTTCTCGATCTTAGCAGCAGTACGGTCGCCCGGTGCGCTCAGACCCAGGTGGTCAGCAATTTCAGCATAACGACGGCGAGCTTGCGGACGGTCATACTGGCTGAATGCAGTCTGCTTGGTCGGGTTGTCGTTCGCGTTGTAGCGAATAACGTTACAAATCAGCAGGGCGTTTGCCAGTCCGTGCGGAATATGGAACTGGGAACCCAGTTTGTGCGCCATTGAGTGACATACACCCAGGAAGGCGTTCGCAAACGCGATACCCGCGATAGTTGCTGCACTGTGAACACGTTCACGCGCTACCGGATTTTTAGACCCTTCGTGGTAGGACGCTGGCAGATATTCTTTCAGCAGTTTCAGTGCCTGCAGAGCCTGACCATCAGAGAACTCAGATGCCAGTACAGAAACATAAGCTTCCATGGCGTGAGTTACTGCGTCCAGACCACCGAAAGCACACAGGGACTTCGGCATGTCCATAACCAGGTTGGCATCGACAATCGCCATATCCGGGGTCAGCGCATAGTCTGCCAGCGGATATTTCTGACCAGTAGCGTCGTCAGTTACAACCGCAAACGGAGTGACTTCAGAACCTGTACCAGAAGTGGTGGTGACAGCGATCATTTTCGCTTTCACGCCCATTTTCGGGAACTTGTAGATACGTTTACGGATATCCATAAAGCGCAGCGCCAGTTCTTCGAAGTGAGTTTCCGGATGTTCGTACATGACCCACATGATCTTCGCGGCGTCCATCGGGGAACCACCACCCAGCGCGATAATCACGTCTGGTTTGAAGGAGTTTGCCAGTTCTGCACCTTTACGAACGATGCTCAGGGTCGGGTCAGCTTCTACTTCGAAGAAGACTTCAGTTTCAACGCCTGCTGCTTTCAGTACGGAAGTGATCTGATCAGCATAACCATTGTTGAACAGGAAGCGGTCAGTCACGATGAGCGCACGTTTGTGGCCATCAGTAATCACTTCATCCAGCGCGATTGGCAGGGAGCCACGGCGGAAGTAGATAGATTTCGGAAGTTTGTGCCACAACATGTTTTCAGCTCGCTTAGCAACGGTTTTCTTGTTGATCAGGTGTTTCGGACCAACGTTTTCAGAGATGGAGTTACCACCCCAGGAACCACAACCCAGAGTCAGGGAAGGTGCGAGTTTGAAGTTATACAGGTCACCGATACCACCCTGAGAAGCCGGGGTGTTAATCAGGATACGAGCCGTTTTCATTTTCTGACCGAAGTAAGAAACGCGAGCCGGTTGGTTATCCTGGTCAGTGTACAGGCAAGAGGTATGACCGATACCGCCCATAGCTACCAGTTTCTCTGCTTTTTCTACCGCGTCTTCGAAATCTTTAGCGCGGTACATTGCCAGAGTCGGGGACAGTTTTTCATGTGCGAACGGTTCGCTTTCATCAACAACGGTCACTTCACCGATCAGAATCTTGGTGTTTTCTGGTACAGAGAAGCCTGCCAGTTCAGCAATTTTATAGGCTGGCTGACCAACGATAGCCGCGTTCAGCGCACCGTTTTTCAGGATAACGTCCTGAACAGCTTTCAGCTCTTTACCCTGCAACAGATAGCCGCCATGGGTTGCGAAACGTTCACGTACTGCGTCATAAACAGAGTCAACAACAACAACAGACTGTTCAGAAGCACAGATTACGCCGTTGTCGAAGGTTTTGGACATCAGCACAGATGCAACTGCACGTTTGATATCAGCAGTTTCATCGATAACAACAGGCGTGTTACCCGCGCCTACACCGATAGCTGGTTTACCGGAGCTGTATGCGGCTTTAACCATGCCCGGACCACCAGTCGCGAGGATCAGGTTGATGTCTGGGTGGTGCATCAGTGCGTTAGACAGTTCAACCGAAGGTTGATCGATCCAGCCGATCAGATCTTTCGGAGCACCGGCAGCGATAGCAGCCTGCAGAACGATATCAGCTGCTTTGTTGGTTGCATCTTTTGCACGTGGGTGCGGGGAGAAGATAATGGCGTTACGGGTCTTCAGGCTGATCAGCGATTTGAAGATAGCAGTTGAAGTCGGGTTAGTGGTCGGAACGATACCGCAAATAATACCGATTGGTTCAGCGATAGTGATGGTACCAAAAGTGTCGTCTTCAGACAGAACACCACAGGTTTTTTCATCTTTATAGGCGTTGTAGATATATTCAGAAGCAAAGTGGTTTTTGATCACTTTATCTTCGACGATACCCATGCCGGATTCGGCAACGGCCATTTTCGCGAGTGGGATTCGAGCATCTGCGGCAGCCAGAGCGGCGGCGCGGAAGATTTTGTCTACTTGCTCTTGAGTGAAACTGGCATATTCACGCTGGGCTTTTTTTACACGCTCTACGAGTGCGTTAAGTTCAGCGACATTAGTAACAGCCATAATGCTCTCCTGATAATGTTAAACTTTTTTAGTAAATCATCTGCTCGAATACGAGAGTATAGTCAGTGCGGTGATGATTTGCTTAACCGATGAAAATCAAAAGCTTACTCGCGCTCACACTCACTGTGATTTACTAAAAGAGTTTAAACATTAGAGTTATTATCTCTAATGCGTCACTTCCAGGTGGCGTAAGCAAGATTACTCACTTCTGGGTACTGATTACGTGATCCAAATCAAATTTTTGCAAAGCTGACACCTTTCAGCATCGCTTTTCGCCATTATAGCTAACAGTTAATAAATTGTAGTATGATTTGTTGGCTACATTATCATGTTTTGCACAACCAGATAACAATAACGAATGATAGCAATTTTAAGTAGTTAGGAGGTGAAAAATGCTGTCAAAAGGCGTATTGTCAGCGCGTCTTTTTAACCTTATTTATGGCTAACATTATCCGGCTTTTGCTTCGGAGCTAACCGTGATTCAGACCCTTTTTGATTTTCCCGTTTACTTCAAATTTTTCATCGGGTTATTTGCGCTGGTCAACCCGGTAGGGATTATTCCCGTCTTTATCAGCATGACCAGTTATCAGACAGCGGCAGCGCGAAACAAAACTAACCTTACAGCCAACCTGTCTGTGGCCATTATCTTGTGGATCTCGCTTTTTCTCGGCGACACGATTCTGCAACTTTTTGGTATATCAATTGATTCGTTCCGTATCGCCGGGGGCATCCTGGTGGTGACGATAGCGATGTCGATGATCAGCGGCAAGCTTGGCGAGGATAAACAGAACAAGCAAGAAAAATCAGAAACCGCGGTACGTGAAAGCATTGGTGTGGTGCCACTGGCGTTGCCGTTGATGGCGGGGCCAGGGGCGATCAGTTCTACCATCGTCTGGGGTACGCGTTATCACAGCATTAGCTATCTGTTTGGTTTCTTTGTGGCTATTGCATTGTTCGCTTTATGTTGCTGGGGATTGTTCCGCATGGCACCGTGGCTGGTACGGGTTTTACGCCAAACCGGCATCAACGTGATCACGCGTATTATGGGGCTATTGCTGATGGCATTGGGGATTGAATTTATCGTTACTGGTATTAAGGGGATTTTCCCCGGCCTGCTTAATTAATTCCTTTCAAATGAAACGGAGCTGTCATGCTCCGTTTACTTCGTCATTATTTTTACTTTGTTCCCGCGCAGTTATCAAAAGCAAAAGGAATGGGTGAAAATATTCTTCTCAAATTACAGTTGGTTATAAGGATTTCCTTAACTGCTTCTCCTCACCATCATGTTATTTTCGCCACATCATAATCCTGGGCTTGCTGAAGAATAATTGAAATGATATTAGTAATTCCACTGCCTTTGGTAGAGGAAAGTGCTAAATAATAATCAATTGTTAAATTATTGTGCATTTCACTACTGGAACTGTAATCAGAAAAGAGAGACATGCTTAACCAATCTCTATTTGATTGAATTAAAAGATGTTTGTTAAGACATGGATGCAAGCTATAGATTCTGATACGGTCAATAAAAGAGAATTGCTTAACAATTTTGCAAAATGTATTGGCGAGTAAGAACCGCATTTGGTACTTTCCGGGCAACCGCCAGACGATTCTTTATTGGTAATGAGAATAATTAACAATTAAAGAGCGTCGCGAAAGAATAATGTGTCTCGACAGGGGAGACACAGTACGAATCGACATAAGGTGATCGTCTGAATCACCAGAATAAATAAAGTCGGTGATAGTAATACGTAACGATAAAGTAACCTGACAGCAGAAAGTCTCCGAGCCTGTGCAGGGTCCCAATCCGGGATTACACATGCTGGTTAATACCAGTAATTATAATGAGGGAGTCCAAAAAACAATGACCAACATCACCAAGAGAAGTTTAGTAGCAGCTGGCGTTCTGGCTGCGCTTATGGCAGGGAATGTCGCGCTGGCAGCTGATGTACCCGCAGGCGTCACACTGGCGGAAAAACAAACGCTGGTACGTAACAATGGTTCAGAAGTTCAGTCATTAGATCCGCACAAAATTGAAGGTGTTCCGGAGTCTAATATCAGCCGAGACCTGTTTGAAGGCTTACTGGTCAGCGATCTTGACGGCCATCCGGCACCTGGCGTCGCTGAATCCTGGGATAATAAAGACGCGAAAGTCTGGACCTTCCATTTGCGTAAAGATGCGAAATGGTCTGATGGCACGCCAGTCACAGCCCAAGACTTTGTGTATAGCTGGCAACGTTCTGTTGATCCGAACACCGCTTCTCCGTATGCCAGTTATCTGCAATATGGGCATATCGCCGGTATTGATGAAATTCTTGAAGGGAAAAAACCGATTACCGATCTCGGCGTGAAAGCTATTGATGATCACACATTAGAAGTCACCTTAAGTGAACCCGTTCCGTACTTCTATAAATTACTTGTTCACCCGTCAACTTCACCGGTGCCAAAAGCCGCTATCGAGAAATTCGGCGAAAAATGGACCCAGCCTGGTAATATCGTCACCAACGGTGCCTATACCTTAAAAGATTGGGTCGTAAACGAACGAATCGTTCTTGAACGCAGCCCGACCTACTGGAACAACGCGAAAACCGTTATTAACCAGGTAACCTATTTGCCTATTGCTTCTGAAGTTACCGATGTCAATCGCTACCGTAGTGGTGAAATCGACATGACTTATAACAACATGCCGATCGAATTGTTCCAGAAGCTGAAAAAAGAGATCCCGGACGAAGTTCACGTTGATCCATACCTGTGCACTTATTATTACGAAATTAACAACCAGAAACCGCCATTTAACGATGTACGTGTGCGTACCGCACTGAAACTGGGTATGGACCGCGATATCATTGTTAATAAAGTGAAAGCGCAGGGCGACATGCCCGCCTATGGTTACACTCCACCGTATACTGATGGCGCAAAATTGACTCAGCCGGAATGGTTTGGCTGGAGCCAGGAAAAACGTAACGAAGAAGCAAAAAAACTGCTGGCTGAAGCGGGTTATACCGCAGACAAACCGTTGACCATCAACCTGTTGTATAACACCTCCGATCTGCATAAAAAGCTGGCGATTGCAGCCTCTTCATTGTGGAAGAAAAACATTGGTGTAAACGTCAAACTGGTTAACCAGGAGTGGAAAACGTTCCTCGACACCCGTCACCAGGGCACTTTTGATGTGGCCCGTGCAGGCTGGTGTGCAGACTACAACGAACCAACTTCCTTCCTGAACACCATGCTGTCGAACAGCTCGATGAATACCGCGCATTATAAGAGCCCGGCCTTTGACAGCATTATGGCGGAAACGCTGAAAGCGACTGACGAGGCGCAGCGCACAGCTCTGTACACTAAAGCAGAACAACAGCTGGATAAGGATTCGGCCATTGTTCCTGTTTATTACTACGTGAATGCGCGTCTGGTGAAACCGTGGGTTGGTGGCTATACCGGCAAAGATCCGCTGGATAATACCTACACCCGGAATATGTACATTGTGAAGCACTAATGGCAATACGTGGGGCAGGCGTGTCCTGCTCCACGGTGTCTGATTTTTATCGCATTACAGAAGGCACAGGCCAGAAGGTAGGGCAATGTTAAAATTTATTCTACGTCGCTGTCTGGAAGCGATTCCGACGCTATTTATTCTTATTACTATTTCGTTCTTCATGATGCGCCTCGCGCCGGGAAGCCCTTTTACCGGCGAACGTACTTTACCGCCAGAAGTGATGGCCAATATCGAAGCGAAATATCATCTTAATGATCCGATCATGACACAGTATTTCAGCTACCTGAAACAACTGGCGCATGGCGATTTCGGTCCATCGTTTAAATATAAAGATTATTCGGTCAACGACCTGGTTGCATCCAGTTTTCCCGTTTCTGCCAAACTGGGAGCCGCAGCATTTTTCCTTGCGGTAATACTGGGTGTTAGTGCTGGCGTTATTGCCGCATTAAAACAAAACACCAAATGGGACTATACCGTGATGGGGCTGGCAATGACCGGGGTTGTTATCCCTAGTTTTGTGGTTGCGCCATTATTAGTCATGATATTTGCGATCATTTTGCATTGGCTGCCGGGCGGTGGCTGGAATGGTGGGGCGCTTAAATTCATGATATTGCCGATGGTGGCGTTGTCACTCGCCTATATCGCCAGTATTGCGCGTATTACCCGTGGCTCTATGATTGAGGTTTTACACTCCAACTTTATTCGTACTGCCCGGGCGAAAGGGTTACCTATGCGGCGGATCATTTTACGCCACGCATTAAAACCTGCTCTGTTACCCGTGCTCTCCTATATGGGCCCCGCATTTGTCGGCATTATTACCGGTTCTATGGTTATCGAAACCATTTATGGTTTGCCGGGGATTGGGCAACTGTTCGTTAATGGCGCATTGAACCGTGACTATTCCTTAGTGTTAAGCCTGACTATCCTGGTTGGTGCGTTAACCATTTTGTTTAATGCCATTGTCGATGTGCTATATGCGGTTATCGACCCGAAAATCCGTTACTGATACTGGAGCTCGCGATGATGTTAAGTAAGAAAAACAGCGAGACGCTGGAAAATTTCAGTGAAAAGCTGGAGGTCGAAGGGCGCAGCTTGTGGCAGGACGCACGTCGACGTTTTATGCATAACCGTGCGGCGGTTGCCAGTCTGATAGTGCTGGTGCTGATCGCGTTATTTGTAATCCTGGCACCGATGCTTTCGCAGTTTGCCTATGACGATACTGACTGGGCGATGATGTCCAGCGCCCCGGATATGGAGTCCGGTCACTACTTTGGTACTGACTCATCCGGTCGCGACCTGCTTGTACGCGTTGCGATTGGCGGGCGTATCTCACTCATGGTCGGTGTTGCTGCGGCACTGGTGGCTGTGGTCGTCGGGACACTTTATGGTTCGCTTTCCGGTTATCTGGGCGGTAAAGTGGATTCGGTAATGATGCGTCTGCTGGAAATCCTCAACTCCTTCCCATTCATGTTCTTCGTCATTTTGCTGGTGACCTTTTTCGGTCAAAACATCCTGCTGATTTTCGTGGCGATAGGCATGGTTTCCTGGCTGGATATGGCTCGTATTGTGCGTGGGCAAACCCTGAGTCTGAAGCGCAAAGAGTTTATTGAGGCGGCACAAGTTGGCGGTGTATCGACGTCGGGCATTGTTATTCGCCACATTGTGCCGAATGTACTCGGTGTGGTGGTGGTCTACGCATCACTTCTGGTGCCCAGCATGATCCTCTTTGAATCTTTCCTTAGCTTCCTGGGGTTGGGTACGCAAGAGCCGTTAAGCAGCTGGGGTGCATTGCTGAGTGATGGCGCGAACTCGATGGAAGTCTCTCCATGGTTACTGTTGTTCCCAGCGGGATTCCTCGTGGTGACACTGTTTTGTTTCAACTTTATCGGCGATGGCTTGCGTGATGCCCTCGACCCGAAAGATCGTTAAGGAGTGCAGCCATGAGCGTAATTGAAACTGCAACTGTGCCGCTCGCACAACAACAGGCTGACGCACTGCTGAACGTGAAAGATTTGCGTGTCACCTTTAGTACCCCGGACGGCGACGTCACGGCGGTCAATGATTTGAATTTTTCCCTACGTGCCGGAGAAACGCTGGGCATTGTAGGTGAGTCTGGTTCGGGTAAATCGCAAACTGCATTTGCGTTGATGGGCCTGTTGGCTGCCAACGGACGTATTGGCGGATCGGCAACCTTCAATGGGCGTGAAATCCTCAATTTGCCAGAGCATGAACTCAATAAACTGCGCGCTGAACAAATCTCAATGATTTTTCAGGACCCAATGACTTCGTTGAATCCCTATATGCGTGTCGGTGAGCAGTTGATGGAAGTGCTGATGCTGCATAAGAACATGAGCAAAGCTGAGGCGTTTGAAGAGTCGGTGCGGATGCTCGATGCGGTAAAAATGCCGGAAGCGCGTAAACGCATGAAAATGTACCCGCACGAATTTTCTGGCGGCATGCGTCAGCGAGTCATGATTGCGATGGCATTGCTATGTCGACCTAAGCTGCTGATTGCGGATGAACCCACTACTGCGCTGGACGTCACCGTACAGGCACAGATCATGACGCTATTAAATGAACTGAAGCGGGAATTTAATACCGCCATCATTATGATCACCCACGATCTTGGCGTGGTGGCGGGGATCTGCGACAAAGTGCTGGTAATGTACGCCGGGCGCACGATGGAATATGGCAATGCGCGCGATGTCTTTTATCAACCCGTTCATCCTTATTCTATCGGTTTGCTCAACGCGGTGCCGCGTCTTGATGCGGAAGGTGAAACAATGTTGACCATCCCGGGTAATCCGCCAAACTTGCTGCGATTACCGAAAGGTTGCCCGTTCCAGCCACGTTGTCCGCATGCGATGGAAATTTGTAGTAGCGCACCGCCGCTGGAAGAGTTTACGCCTGGCCGTCTGCGTGCTTGCTTTAAACCGGTGGAGGAACTGTTATGAATGCTGTAACTGAAGGAAGAAAAGTCCTCCTTGAAATCGCCGATCTGAAAGTGCACTTTGAAATCAAAGATGGCAAACAGTGGTTCTGGCAACCGCCGAAAACGCTCAAAGCCGTCGATGGTGTCACTCTTCGCCTGTATGAAGGGGAAACTTTAGGTGTGGTAGGGGAATCGGGATGCGGTAAGTCCACCTTTGCTCGCGCCATCATCGGTTTGGTCAAGGCGACCGACGGTCATGTTGCCTGGTTAGGTAAAGAGTTGCTGGGCATGAAGCCCGATGAATGGCGTGCCGTTCGCAGTGATATTCAGATGATTTTCCAGGATCCGTTGGCATCGCTTAACCCGCGTATGACCATCGGCGAGATCATCGCTGAACCACTGCGTACTTATCATCCGAAAATGTCACGCCAGGAAGTTCGCGAGCGCGTGAAGGCGATGATGCTGAAAGTCGGGTTATTGCCTAACCTGATTAACCGCTATCCGCATGAGTTCTCTGGTGGGCAGTGCCAGCGTATCGGGATTGCTCGTGCTCTTATTCTTGAACCGAAGCTGATTATCTGTGATGAGCCGGTGTCGGCGCTGGACGTGTCAATTCAGGCGCAGGTGGTCAACCTGCTCCAGCAGCTGCAACGCGAGATGGGATTGTCATTAATTTTTATCGCTCACGACCTGGCCGTGGTAAAACACATTTCCGATCGTGTGCTGGTGATGTATCTCGGCCATGCGGTAGAACTGGGGAACTATGATGAGGTCTACCACAATCCACTACATCCTTACACCCGGGCATTGATGTCGGCAGTCCCCATACCTGATCCGGATCTGGAGAAGAACAAAACCTTCCAGTTACTGGAAGGGGAATTACCGTCGCCGATCAACCCGCCTTCCGGTTGTGTTTTCCGTACCCGTTGCCCGATTGCCGGTCCGGAGTGCGCCAAAACACGTCCTGTTCTGGAGGGGAGTTTCAGACACGCCGTTTCTTGCCTGAAAGTCGATCCGCTTTAAACACAATAAGGGCTGACAGTTGTCAGCCCTTTTTCACGCCGAAAGCGATTATTTATTCCCGCCAGATGATATGGCACAGTTTGTGATCTTTTTCGCGGCATAACAGAATGCGGGCGAAAACATCGTTGATTTCACCATCTTCACTGTCCGCCAGACCAATCACCACTTCGGCAAAAAAGTCCGGGTTCAAATCGAAATCAACATGTTCCTGCCAGTCTTCTGCCGGATCGAATAACTCCGCGCCGCCGCGCTCTTCAAACTGAAGATTGAACAGCAGAACATCAGCTGGATCGAGATTGTCGGCAGCCAGTTCGAGAAAAATATCGTAGGCCTGCTCAAGCGTTTCATCTTCAGTCAGGCGATTGTTTAGATCCATATCCATAGTCACTACCTGTTTAACCTCTGTTGGCGACGTTTTACAGCAACGGGCTGAAGAAGTAAAACAGTCGCTCGGCGACACGTTGCCATAATGGACGTTTTAGCCATAAACGGGCATCGAGCAGACGAGAACGCGAAATATAATCGTCCTGAACGGCGGCGAGGTCAGCACCAAACCCTTTATCGTCGATTGCCAGGGTAATCTCGAAATTCAGCCACAGACTACGCATATCAAGGTTAACGGTACCAACCAGACTTAATTCGCCATCGACCAGCACGCTCTTGGTATGCAATAACCCGCCTTCAAACTGATAAATTTTAACCCCAGCAGCCAGCAGTTCCGTAAAGAACGCGCGACTGGCCCAGCCAACCAGCATTGAATCATTTTTTCGCGGAAGGATAATACTGACATCCACCCCGCGCTGCGCCGCCGTGCAAATCGCATGAAGTAAATCATCGCTGGGCACAAAGTAGGGCGTCGTCATGATCAAATATTCACGTGCCGAATAAGCCGCAGTCAGTAATGCCTGGTGAATGAGATCTTCCGGAAAGCCGGGGCCAGAAGCAATTGTGTGAATGGTGTGACCGCTGGCCTGCTCAAACGGCATAATATTGACATCTGGTGGTGGCGGCAGAATACGTTTCCCGGTTTCAATTTCCCAGTCGCAGGAATAAATAATCCCCATCGCGGTAGCGATGGGACCTTCCATACGCGCCATCAGATCAATCCATTGCCCTACGCCCGCATCTTGTTTGAAGTAGCGAGGGTCGACCATATTCATGCTGCCGGTGTACGCGATGTAATTATCGATCATGATCATCTTGCGATGTTGGCGCAGGTCCATACGGCGTAAAAACACACGCATCAGATTGACCTTTAAGGCTTCGACCACTTCAATACCGGCATTACGCATTAGCTCGGGCCAGGGGCTGCGGAAAAAAGCCACACTCCCGGCGGAGTCGAGCATCAATCGGCAGTGAATGCCGCGTCGCGCAGCGGCCATTAATGATTCAGCCACCTGGTCCGCCATGCCGCCGGGCTGCCAGATATAAAACACCATCTCAATATTATGGCGCGCGAGCTGGATGTCGCGGATTAACGCCTGCATCACATCATCTGACTCGGTCATCAGTTGTAGCTGATTCCCTTTGACCCCTGCGATCCCCTGACGACGCTCGCAAAGCTTGAATAATGGCGCAGCGACACTGCTATTTTCTTCGGCGAAGATATGCTTACAGGCTTTAAGGTCGTTAAGCCATTTTGCGGTGGAAGGCCACATCGCTCTGGCGCGCTCAGCGCGGCGTTTGCCTAAATGGAGCTCGCCAACGGCAAGATAGGCAATAATTCCGACTAACGGCAGAATGTAAATAATCAACAGCCAGGCCATCGCGGAGGGAACTGCGCGTCGTTTCATTAGAATGCGTAAAGTTACGCCTGCAATGAGCAACCAGTATCCCAGAATGGCCAACCAACTCACCAACGTATAAACGGTTGTCATAGATTAGAAATCCTTTTGAAAGCGCATTGTTATGAGTTTACGCATATGGATTCATCTGGCAAATAAAAACGCGGGAAAAGCACTGGTCAGCGTCGGGGGCGGGGGTATAATGACCATTCTGTTATTGCATAGAGTAGTTAACATGAAGCGGAGTAGAACGGAAGTGGGGCGCTGGCGCATGCAGCGTCAGGCTAGCCGACGTAAATCGCGTTGGCTTGAGGGGCAATCGCGCCGAAATATGCGTATCCACAGCATCAGGAAGTGCATTCTAAACAAACAGCGTAACTCGTTATTGTTTGCGATCTACAATATCTAAATGTACTGGGCACCATTGCGGTGCCCAATAAGTTTACTCTTCCGTCTTTAAACTCTATTTTTGCGCCGATTCTTTACTGTCAGCTTTCGTTTCTTGTTCATCGTTATCGCTGAAAATGCCATGACCGGAGTTCAACAACATTGAAACGAGCATATCATTATTAATCTCTTCACCATTTAAAACTCGCGCCAGAATTTCGCTGCCAAACAGTTGCGGCGAGAGAATGATATCCGGATGTACCATCTTAATCTTATTCAGGTTTTTGCTATCACTGACGGCGAGAACTGTTTTGACATCACTGCTCATATCTTTTGCCGAGAGTACAACAAACGCGTTATCTGCATCGTTATCACTCAGCGCCAGAATGGCCCGGCAACGATCGATTCCCGCTTTCTTCAAGACTGAACTGTCATTACTGTCACCGGGGATAACATCAGCGTTATCGCCTAAGCGTTGCTCAAGTTGCTTGATATCATCTTCAGGCAAGTTGCTGATAACCGTTACGTTTTGTCCGCGTTGATTCAGTTGCAGGATCGTATTGATGGCGAGAATCGAATGTCCGCAAACAATAAAATGATCTTTACGATGCATTGTATGATTGTTTCCTTTTACAAGTTTGTTGAATCCCCCGCGGATAAGCGGACCAAAAATTGAGGTCATAGAGGTGGCAAAAACGGTAATGCCGGAAATAATGACCGAAATAGTGAACAATCGTGCTGATTCAGAAACAGGGACAATATCGCCATAGCCGACGGTTGACATGGTTTCTATCGAAAAATAGAACGCGGTCATCAAACTTTCTATTCGCGGATTAAAACCTTCGCTTAAATAAAGCGCACCGTAGGTGGAGTAAAACAGTAACGTCGTGAAACTAATAAATGCGAAAATTGTCCCGGCTGCGGCGCTACTGTGGGAGAAGTCTTTGCGCAGTATCAGCAAAAACACCAGCGTAAAAATGCAAAATCCAATACTAAATTTCAGCCAGGGATAAAAATGCAGGGTGTAAATTAGCGCTATCAACAACAAAATGATACTGATTGCCCATGCGAGCTTTGCCCGGAACAGTAAGCCAATGGAGTTCAGGACAAGAAAGACGCCGAGCATAAAGAGTGGGGCGTTTGCCAGCAAGGAGAGATCCAACTCTGAAAATGCTTTGATATGGAAAATATCTAGCAAATTGACCGACATACCATAGATTGTTTTAAAAATAAGCAATCCATTTAAAAAGACGGCCAGCGCGAGAATGTCGTGCCGTAGGGTCACCCATAAATTAGTTGCTGTTTGTTTGAATGTAGCCCAGTGACTCACTGATACCTCTGTAACCACAATTTTGTTTAATTATCTGAGCGTGCACATTTTCTGAACATACATGCAGCGCGTGAATGTGTTAAACAATAGTAGATGACTTTATCCGCAGTAATCAAAGGTTTTGAGTGAGCAACTCTGCGTCAGGAAAGGGCATTTTTCCTGAATATGCTTACATCATATAAAGAAATACAGATAAAGTTATTATCTGCTTGTGGGGGTGAATGCACTGACCGACCTATAAGGAAAGGCCAAACAAGAACACGGTTGCAAAAACCGTGCCCTTAAATATTGAATCTCTATTCAGAACACTTTCTTAAATGGTTTCACTGAAACGTGTTCATAGACTCCTGCCGCTACGTACGGGTCAGCATCGGCCCAGGCCTGAGCTGCTTCCAGCGATTCAAATTCAGCAATAACGGTTGAGCCAGTAAATCCCGCAGCCCCTGGATCGTTACTGTCTACCGCTGGCATTGGACCAGCTGTCAACAAACGACCTTCATCATGCAGTAACTGTAAACGTGCTAAATGTGCCGGACGAACGGAAAGGCGTTTTTCGAGGCTATCAGCTTTGTCTTGAGCGTAAATAACATACAACACGGGCACAACTCCTTGTTCGGGAAAGTTGTAAAGTACGTTATTTGAAAGGGCGAAGATCTGCAACGGAAAGATGATGTCTTTGTTAAGACCATGCATAAAGTAAGGTCAATTACGCCAAAAATGACATTTTCACTGATCCTGATCGTCTTGCCTTATTGAATATGATTGCTATTTGCATTTAAAATCGAGGCCTGGTTTTTCTACTGAAATGATTATGACTTCAATGACCCTTGATTTACCTCGCCGCTTCCCCTGGCCGACGTTACTTTCGGTCTGCATTCATGGTGCTGTTGTGGCGGGTCTGCTCTATACCTCGGTACATCAGGTTATTGAACTACCTGCGCCTGCGCAGCCAATTTCTGTCACGATGGTTGCGCCTGCGGATCTCGAACCGCCACAAGCCGTTCAGCCGCCACCGGAGCCGGTGGTAGAGCCAGAACCGGAACCTGAGCCGATCCCCGAACCGCCAAAAGAAGCACCGGTGGTCATTGAAAAGCCGAAGCCGAAACCTAAGCCAAAACCGAAGCCGGTGAAAAAGGTACAGGAACAGCCAAAACGCGATGTCAAACCCGTAGAGTCGCGTCCGGCATCACCGTTTGAAAATACGGCGCCCGCGCGCCCGACATCAAGTACGGCGACGGCTGCAACCAGCAAGCCGGTTACCAGTGTGGCTTCAGGACCACGCGCATTAAGCCGTAATCAGCCGCAGTATCCGGCACGAGCACAGGCATTGCGCATTGAAGGGCAGGTTAAAGTTAAATTTGACGTCACGCCGGATGGTCGCGTGGATAACGTACAAATCCTCTCAGCCAAGCCTGCGAATATGTTTGAGCGTGAGGTGAAAAATGCGATGCGCAGATGGCGTTATGAGCCGGGTAAGCCAGGCAGTGGGATTGTGGTGAATATCCTGTTTAAAATTAACGGCACCACCGAAATTCAGTAAGCATAAAGTCAAAAGCCTCCGACCGGAGGCTTTTGATTATTACTCAACAGGTAAGGCGCGAGGTTTTCCTTCAGGATCAACCGCGACATACTTAAATAATGCTTCTGTCGCTTTATAGCGTTGCCCAATGGGTTCAGACGCGACTTTTTTCACCCACACTTCAATATTAATGCTAACCGATGTCGTCCCTTTCTGGACACAGCGTGCATAGCAGCACACCACATCGCCGACCGCAACCGGTCGTAAGAAAGTCATTCCTTCAACCCGCACGGTCACTACGCGACCGTGGGCAATTTCTTTCGCCAGAATAGCGCCGCCAATATCCATTTGTGACATTAACCAACCACCAAAGATGTCACCATTGGCATTGGTATCGGCGGGCATGGCTAAAGTACGTAAAACAAGATCGCCCTGAGGGACGTTATGTGTTGTAGACATGGTAAAACCGACTTAAAAGGAAAATCACAGGCGCGATGCTACTATGATTTTCCTGAGGAGAACAGAGGAGATACAGCGCCAGCCCCGAAGGACTGGCAGTCTGGTTAGGATTTATCTTCCTGCGGCATGTGGCGGTAGATATAGATACCGCTTAACAATGTGAAGATTAAGGTAAGGGCGGTCAGGCCAAAGACTTTAAAGTTGACCCAAATATTTTGCGGCAGCCAGAATGCGATGTAGATGTTTGCCAGACCGCAAAGGATAAAGAAAACAGCCCAGGCCAGATTCAGCTTCGACCATACCGGTTGCGGCAGCGTGAGTTCTTTACCCAGCATCCGCTGAATTAGCGGCTTTTTCATCACCCATTGGCTGACTAACAGGGCACCCGCAAACAGGGCATAAATGACAGTAACCTTCCATTTAATAAACTCATCATTGTGGAAGAACAGGGTCAAGCCACCGAAGACGACCACCAGAACAAAAGTGATCAGGGCCATCTTCTCAACCTTACGAAAGCGAACCCAGCTATATATAAGCACAAGCGCCGTGGCGACGATCAGCGCCGCAGTAGCCGCATAGATGTCATAAATCTTGTAAAACGCGAAAAAGACAACCAGCGGTAAAAAATCAAGAAACTGCTTCATTTTACGATTCCGTAATCAAATGCTTAAGGTTATTGGCGAATCAACATATACAGGCGGAACAGATAGATGAGCAGTATGGCTGAAATCAGGTTGCTCAAGGTGTTCGCAAGTACGGCACCAATTTCCGGGGTTAATGCGGCAAAAGAAGAGGCAAAAAGCAGCAACAGTGTTTTTGCCAGCAACCAGCTCAGTACTGCGGGTGCCACCAGACGCATATTCGCCCAAGTCAGCCGCATACTGCTACGCATCGAGGCAAAAACGCCCATTTTGTCCTGTACCAACATCACCGGTGCCAGGGCCAGTAAAATGGCCATGATAATTCCCGGAACGACCACCAGCATGATGCCAATCTGTACTAAAAGGGTAGTCAGAAAAATCAGAATAAATAACTTTGGCAATATCGGCGCACTGGCACCAATAGCTCGCAGCGTACTGACTCTCTGACCCGCAGACACCAGCTGGATAATTAATATTACGCCTCCGGCGAGAATGGCGTTACCGATTAATCCTGAAAAAGTGGACGCCGCTGAAGCCTGCAGCAAAATTTGTTGCTGTTCCGGTGACATATTCTGAACCAGGTCGAACAACCCACTACTGCCGCTAACGGGCACGCCGTCATTGAGCTGCGCAAGCTGTGCATCACTGGGTGAGAAAACATGCCCTAACACCACTGTGATAAACGCACATAGCAACGATACCAACAGAATGGTCATAAATTGATTACGGAAGAAATTTCCGGTGTCACGGTATACGGACTGCGCCGTGATAGACATGCACTCTCCTTGAGTTTTATGCAGGTGTTAATTAGCGGGCAATTGTACCCTGGTTAAGCCTCGGGTGGCAGCATCAGGTCTTGTATGGAAAAGCATATCTTTGTAAAGCGGAGGTAATTGCTGGCCTTCAGGCGTGGGCAAACCGCGGCAAGTGGCGAACGAGTTAATATTTGCGTAGCGAAAATATTTAAAAATTGATTTAAATCACATTAACCAGGATTCTCAATGCAACTTCTAAATTAATCCAGATCAATAAATGGTGAATTATCATATGTAATGTGATCTATGTAGGATCATTTGTTACTCCAATGTAGGTATATTCGTCACGTTTTTATAACCATAACGACGGAGCGGATATGAAAAAGTTAACAGTGGCGGCTTTGGCAGTAACAACTCTTCTCTCTGGCAGTGCCTATGCGCATGAAGCAGGCGAATTTTTTATGCGTGCAGGGTCTGCAACCGTACGTCCAACAGAAGGTGCTGGTGGTACGTTAGGAAGTCTGGGTGGATTCAGCGTGACCAATAACACGCAACTGGGCCTGACGTTTACTTATATGGCGACCGATAACATTGGTGTGGAATTGCTGGCAGCGACGCCGTTCCGCCATAAAATCGGCACCCGGGCGACCGGCGATATTGCAACCGTTCATCATCTGCCGCCAACACTGATGGCGCAGTGGTATTTTGGTGATGCCAGCAGCAAATTCCGTCCTTACGTTGGTGCAGGTATTAACTACACCACCTTCTTTGATAATGGATTTAACGATCATGGCAAAGAGGCGGGGCTTTCCGATCTCAGTCTTAAAGACTCCTGGGGAGCTGCCGGGCAGGTGGGGGTTGATTATCTGATTAACCGTGACTGGTTGGTTAACATGTCAGTGTGGTACATGGATATCGATACCACGGCTAAGTACAAATCTGGTGTTACTACCGTAAAAGACTCGGTACGACTGGATCCGTGGGTGTTTATGTTCTCCGCAGGATATCGTTTTTAATTTTCTCTGCAAAACCTCTGCAAAACCCCTCTGCAAAACTGGTCATCAAATGACCAGTTTTTTCCATTCCTTACCGCGTGCGTCGTTGTAAATATCGGTCATTTTTTGATTCGAATGGCCCAGCAAAATTTTGGTATCAACCCCCTGCTCTCTGAACAATCGCTCTGATAAAGATCTCTGCTCATGGAAAGAGGGTGGGGTGCCATTAGCACGCCAGTTGTAATCCACAGAATCCCGGGCTTTTTTAAATGCAACGGTTAATGTTGCTGGCTTAACCATCCCGCCGCGCTTAGCTGTCCCTTTCGCGTGATGGTGGTGCAATAGCCACGGACTAAGAACGCAATCGCGGCAGGATGACACCACATCATCTAGGGTGAGATTTAATTTATCGCAACGCAGAGCCAGAGGGATGGCAATCCGGGTTCCTGTTTTTTGCTGTTCGACATGAAGATAACCATCCCGGATATCCGAAAATTGCATTTTGCAAATATCTGAAAGGCGCTGGCCTGTCATCAGTGCCAGCAGCATACCGCGCTGTAAAAAGTAACCATCCTTTTCCGCTGCGTTATAAATCATCATCCACTCATCAAAAGTCAGTCGCTGTCTTGATATCCGCACCTGCGGTTTTTTTGCCGATTCTGCAGGGTTAAAGCCTGGCGGGACATCGCCCGTTTGCTGAGCTTCCCGGAAAACATCGATCAGTACTTTCCTGAAAATTTGTCCCATTCTGTTATGTCCTCTGGCCTTGTACTCTTCCAGTACTGATACCACATCTTTTACGGTTATGGCATCTAACGGTCTGGTGCCAAAACGTTCATCAAATACCCTGAGAGGGGCCGCTTTCTGTTTCAGCGTGTTGAGTTTGATCTCGCCGTTTTCATATATTTCCTGTTGAATTTTTCTGTAATTATTCAGAAAAATGGTAACGGTTGATGAACCGCCGGTGTCACTAATAATTTTCTCCTGCAGACTGAGCATTTGTTCCATTTGCTGCCGGGCAAGACGGCTGTTCGCTTCTGCTGCAATAGTTTCTGCCAGTTTCTGGTCAATACTGCCGAGACCGTGATTTTTGCCTGTTATGGGATGCCTGTAACGCCAGTAAACTTTGTTATTTCTTTTGTCAAAATACGGAGATAATCCCGGAACATCGGTTTTATATTTTCGCGGGCGCGCCATCTTCCAGTATCCTCTTCAAAGCAGGGTGATCTGTGGCGATCACCTCCGGCTTGTTTACCATTCCGACAAAGCGAGCTTGCGGATCCACTCGCCAGCGTCTTCCAACTTTTTTGGGGAGAGGAAATATCATTCCGGCTTTAGCGTATTTACTTAACGTACTCGGAGTAGGGACCGGTTCACTGAATTCCTCCTTTGCCCACTCAGTGAGCAGAATAAGTCTTGCCATGAGCGTCGTTCGCTAATCATGGTCGCCGCCACTATAGCTGGTGGGCAACGACCGGGGTTGAACATTAAAAATCAGCCTGATTTGGGATCAGTTTTTGCCAGATAGCTGAAACGTATTTTGCCTGGTAACGGGCGTCATCAAGTGCATTATGGCGCTCACCTTCGAATGGAATAGCCGTTCTGGCATCGAAGTCTATGGCTTTCCCCAGCTCAACGATTGTGCGTACATCGCGATCGTTGTAGTAACGCCACGGGCAGGGGATCCCCTGCCGTTCGTATGAACGGCGCAAAATCGTGTTGTCGAAGTTGGCTCCATTTCCCCAGACCTGAACAAAAAATTCACCGGAGTTTTCGTCGATAAATTCCCGCAATTGTAACAGTGCATCATCTAACGGGATTTCATCGGTCATAATGGCAGATTGCGCTTCGCGTGATTGCTTAAGCCACCATTTAATGGTGTCCCGATCAATGACCCCGCCAGCAGTTTCCAGATCGATAGTCTTACTAAATTCCGGTCCCATATCTCCGGTTTGCGGATCGAAAAATATTGCACCTATTGAGATGATCGGGGCATCAGGATTTTTTCCCATGGTTTCAAGGTCGATCATTAGATGGTCACACGTCCTGCTGGTGGATGTGATAACATGATGACCGTTCACCGTAATTAAGGGATCTGCCGTCTCGCCAGTTTCACTATCGCTGGCGTGATCCTGAGCGCTGCCAGCATTCTCCTTGTGTGGATGTTCAGCGCCTTCCATTTCCTTCGGATCATTTTCCTGAACTTCAACCTGATTCTCTTCATCGAATGTTTCCTGGTATGTTGCGTCGCCCATCACCGCGCCACAATCAGGGCAGTTGCCGCCGCCGGTCTGACCGCAGGCGGTGCAGATCTTTTCCGGTTCCTGTTGCACTACTGGTTCAGGTTGTTTCGTTTCTGGCTCGTTTTGTAACGCATTTGGGCTGTTTTGTTCCGCTTTCTGGTCGTTCTGTTCCGATTCTTGCTGGTTCTGGTTTACAGAATCGCGGGTTTCAATCCCCTTTACCCATTTCGGATCATTCGGGTCGCTAATCCCTGCAACAAATTCTCCGCGAGAGGCAGCAAGCAACTTATCGGCGTCAGGCTGGCTGATATTGGCTGCCTGCATAATTTTGTTTACTTCGTCAGCGGTAACTTTTATCGGCTCTGGTTGTTCTGAATCTTCAGCGGTATCTACATTTTGCGGTAAGCCCGTGTATGTGCCATTTTTTCGGGCAAAATATTCTTCTTTTGTGATTTCAGTGGCGCCAGCAGCCAGTGCCTTATCCAGACCAGAGAGTTTGTTTGCGCGACCGTATTTTTCTCCGTCCTTATCTGCGAAGAGGAAATAGAACGGCCCCTCACGCTCTACAGATGGTTCAGCTTCCGGCGCGGTTTCATTTTTTGGGATATCAGATACCTCAGTTTCCACTGCATCAGTTTGTGTTTCTGATGACTGGAGAACATCAACAGTGCCCAGGTCTGTTTCTTCATTCTCAAACACGCCCTTTGTCGTCAGGTATTCGCAGATATATTTGTTCAGTGCTACGGGATCTTTGTGAATGTCGATCGGACGCTCACGGACAAGGCCAAAAATAGTTTGGCGGTCGTAGCGAAGGGCATCAGGCTGTTTGCGCATTGATGCCGAGATACGCTTCCAGTCTTCGCGGTCGTTGTCGATAACTTCTTTTTTTGCCCAGCGATGGATGCTGCCGTCAATGTTTCCGGCATCCACATCACCAGGCCAGAGAGCGTAGGCCAGTTCGTCATCCAGTGTTTTCCATGTCTGCTTGTATTCGCGATGAATGGCAGCAATGACCGGGCTGATTTTTCCTGTTGAATTTTCAGTGTACTGTTGATTGGCTCTGGCGCGGGCGAGATCAACAACAGACGTGTATTTTCCGGTTTCCTTGCGTTCACCTTCGCGACGTTTTTTCCAGATGCGCATCTCTGCCTGAATTTCGGGCCATTTAGCACCAGGAATACATTTATGCTTAACCCACCCAATGGCGTGCAACTTAAGCTCCGGATACATGGCGTTAACTTCTGGCATTTTCATCAACGCTTCAACGATATGTCCGTCGAATGTTGCCATGTCTTCCTGCAACAATTCCTGTGCGCTAATAACCATATCAACGGTGATGTTTTCACATGTGTCGAACTTAACCATGACAGCGTTCTGTACTTCAGGGGCCAGCTTGTCAAAAGTGACGTTCATCGGATCGGATTCAGTCTCAACCGGGACAAAAGAAGCAGACTCCTCATCCCAGCGGTTTTCCTGCATATATTCAGCATCCCATGAATCGAGGGCAGGGCGGGGTATGCCAGGTTTATCCTCGCAGACAATAAATTTATAAGCGCAGTCCTGAGCAGCCGGATAATGTTCCAGGAATTGCCAGTGAAATTTTGCTCGAGCACGGCGTTCGTCGCCAGCTTCAATGGCTGTGGCTACAGCCACAGCGCCTTCTTCCCTTGTTGCCAGTTCGTCAGGAATAGCGGCGCAAATAAAGACTTTACTCATTTGTTTTAACCTCATGACAGATTTAAGGATGAACAAATCCCTGCCATTGCTGGCATATAAGAATGAAACCGGATATTTATTACGGAACTGTTTTAAAGACCTGCCGGGATTTCGATATTATCCTGGTGAATAACTTTATCGACCGGGTAACAGTTACCGGAAATTTTCTGTTCGGTTGCTGCAGTCATACACTCCTGCATTGTCCTGTGAACACTGACTGCAATATCAACTGGCTCTCCGGAAACAAGAAAAACTGTCAGAACAAGCACAAATGCTGAATTCATTGTGCACATCCTTTTGGCATCAGACGTAAACGAGCCAGCATTGAAACAATGCATATTTTATTTAATAGCTCCCGTTCTTGTTTTCTCTTGTTAATGGCATCTTCAGTAAATACTGGGTTACTGATAGTGACACCAATTTCAAAACAACCTTCAGACGTATTAACGTTTGGTAATAACGTTTTCATTATCGCGTCCTCAACAATGAATTTTGTGATGCAGTGCCTGGTGCCTCCAGGT
>OODK01000139.1_pt1 | contig 87951 bp, 69 predicted proteins | sample 1671371 | NCBI WGS metagenome assembly OODK01 (sample SAMN06348150, study PRJEB24527) | human gut metagenome | biome: human gut; feature: ankylosing spondylitis patient; material: feces | host: Homo sapiens | place: China | collected 2015-10 | reverse complement strand
AATCCAGTAAAATCTTTCCATACCCCTTCCTTTTAAGCTCCGGTGCAATACAGATCGGTCCCATGGTCATAATCGGAATACTTCTGCCATCATCGGCTGCAATCACAGCCTTCATAAACATGTTCTGTCCAATCAACTGTCCATCTAATGTCATGACAAAATCCAATTCTGGAACAAATGCCGGATCGTTGCGAAGCTGATGGAGTACATAATGCTCCAGACAACCTGGGCGATACACATTCCAGAAACTCTCCCTTACCAGATTTTCTACCTCATGGTATTCATTTTCTCTTTCCAATCGAATGATAATATTTTCCTTCATTTTCTTTTTCTCCATTTCTTTTTAACTCATGGTATACATTCATGGTATTGCAAGATAATCAACTGCATTTTTATTGTATGTATTCTCTCTAATACGTTCCCTATATAAGACCGCTAATACTTTTTTCAAACTGCTCTTCTATTCTTGTTTTATCCTTTGCTCCATCATACAGACTATAATAGAAAAACATGATGGAATAAAACATGGTTGCTTTTTTATCTGCCTCCACAACACCCATGCTCTTGAATAAATCCTTCACATATCCTGCCGGACCGGACACAAGATATTGCTGATACAATGCCTGCATCTCCTCATTCCGAAACTGCTCTAACGTAAGCATCTTTCGAAATGACGATGCAAAATCATTTTCTGTCCAATACGAAAACATAGATTTACTGTATTCCATGAAATTGTCCGCAGAAATCTCTTCATACTGTTCAGGTTCATTTTCCTTTTTATCAGCAGGCATATCATGTGATTCTGCCTGTTCGCCATCCCCCTGCTCCATCCTTTTTACAATATGGTCAAAAACATCTCTCTTACTCTCATAATGCCTATACAATGCACCTTTTGTCATGCCAAGCTCACCCGCAATCTGACTGACAGAAACTGCTTCAGATCCATCTCCTTATAGAAATAGCATGCTTTCATCTGTTCTCCTGCTGCTGTTGCCAGCATCTGTGTTTTCCTTGTTGCAGAGCTTTCGTCCACAGATGGGTCATATTGTCCATTCCAATCCCCCTCGTATTACCCAAATAGTATTTTTGCCGCTGACTCTAACTGTCTTCTTTCCTCAGTATCATCATATCCATTCCTTCGGTCATCAATCCCTTTCACTACATCCAGATAAAACAGTCCACTCCGATTGCAGTATAAATAGATTTTCTTCACACCATTCATTTTAAATCTCGCCTCTGCATTGCCCTGTGGATACAGCTTCACCATCTGTATCCTGTCTGCGGAAACAGCCGCAATAAATGATATATAATGCTGCTTTGTCATATCGTGCTCAATCTGCACATAAAAATGTGAACGCAGCATATTGGCTGATACATTGGAATTAACTATTGTATTGCCGGAAATAAGCTCTGTCACCGACACCGATAATGCATTGGCAATGGATTCTAATAGTGTGATATCCGGATATCCTTTCGCTGTTTCCCATTTGGAAATTGTCTTTGCACTGACTGACAACTTATCTGCCAGTTGCTGTTGTGTCATGTTTTTTTCCTCACGCAGTCTCTTTATAACTGCACCTGTTACATACTGATTCATGTTCGTTACCTCCATGACACCATTCTATTTCAGCGTATGAATATCCTCAACCTACGGAGAGTAGAGTTCGAATTTGCTCATTTATTTTTCCATCCCATCCAGAAGCTTTATAAATCTTTTATCATTCATCTGCTCATTCGTGACATATTCTCCGTTATAAAACAATGCATAGGTTGTAACCGGTGTCGGAGCATTCTGCGCTTCTTCTTTCGTTTCCAGTCTGATTGCCTGAAACGGAACCTCTCTTTCCTTGGCAATTTCAATAAGCATCGGAACATATTTTGCATTAAACGGACATTGATCGGTATAGTACAATACATAGCCTGCCTGCTCAATGTGTGGATGCTTCGCACACTCCTTAAATTCAGGCTTAGCCGCATCCAAAGAAAAAGGCAGATACCAGAGCTGAATACCATTATCTGCTTCATCACAGACTGTAAAGTTCTTATATTTCAGGAACTTCGGGTCTTCCAGAAAAGGCTTTTTCTTAGCAACTGACAGAATACAGATTCCCTTTTTCCCCTTCGCTTTACTGTCTTCTATACAGGCATTCAGTAAATCAGTCGAATAACCATTGCCTTTGAAAGAACCAGCCACCCACAAACAGTCAATATACATATAACCCTCTGCTATGATTGGATTCCATGCATTTTCTGTCGGAATATACTCGATAAAGCATTTTCCACGCTCTGCACTCTTAAGAAATACCAATCCATCATCAAATCGCTCTTTCAGCCAGTTTTTCTTTGATATTACCTGTATATCCCTGTTGCTTGAAATCGCACAGCAGATATGCTCTTTTTCAATATTTTCTTTCGTCACTCTTATATATTCCATGCATTTCCTCCTAAAATAATTGTTGAACAAAGAATGGACAACCCAATGCTGCTATTTTAAATCCAAAATGAAATCTGGTTCGATTTTTACCATGCGTTGGAATTTTATCTACATGATATCTTCTTCGCAGAAGAGAAGGAATTGCTTACACTCCGATGGCATGCATCCATTGATACATTCAAATAAAAAATGTCCATCATCGGAAAATTTAAAGTCAGCATATATTTCCTCCGGCTTTCGGCCAGTAAAATTTGTTGTTATCAGTTTAAGGTTATGAGATGCTGGTATTCACTGGTATCATCAAGATCAGCTGTTTTATCACAAAGTTCGATAAGTTTTTCAGCATCATGCTCCGTTTCATACGCTAATACTCTTGCCCGAAATCCGCTTAATGTACGATCACTGAGAGGCTGTTCTTCAAAACTCGTTTTCTCTTTGTGTGAGATTAAGAGTGCTGTCTGTCAGAGTTAATTGTTGATTATCATTCGCTACAAAAGCCATTTGTTTCACCTCGATATTTGATACTTATATTTTACCAGATATCGATATGATTTCATATATCGTGTTAAGTTTTCAAGATACAACTATATATCAAAGGTCAGTGACCTTTTGACACCCTAATCCTATAAACTAAAAATAGACAGTTTCAATAAAAACTGCCCATTTTTATACTATTATTTACTTCTATATTGCAATTTTACAATTCAATAGAATCTACAATCTTCTTCAATGCATCCGCTGATTCCTTCAACTTCAATGCTTCTTCCCCATTTAAATTCAGTGGAATGTCGGATTCTACTCCATTTGCACCTACGATCGCAGGCATACTTAGTGAAACTCCATCAATATCATAAACACCGTGCATCATATGTGACACTGGAAGAATGGATTTCTCGTCTCTCATGATCACTTCACAGATTCTTTTTACTGACATTGCGATTCCATAATATGTTGCATGTTTTTTATTAATAATCTCATATGCACTGTTCTTCACTGCTGCAGCAATCTCTTCTGTATTTTCTTTGTGTTTATAATGGCCACGCATTTCGCACATTTCACTTAATGGAACTCCTGATACATTGACCGATGACCATGCCACAACTTCACTATCCCCATGTTCTCCTATGATAAATGCATGAACACTTCGACTATCTACAGACAAATGTTTTCCTAACTCATATCTTAATCTTGCACTATCTAAAACAGTTCCTGATCCAATGACTCTGTTTTCTGGAAGTCCTGATAATTTGATTGCTACCTGAGTCAGGATATCCACTGGATTTGCCACTACAAGCAAAATTCCTGCAAAATTTCTTTTGGCTATTTCAGGAATGATGGATTTAAAGATTGCTACATTTTTATTGACAAGATCTAGTCTTGTCTCGCCTGGTTTTTGTCCTGCACCGGCAGATATGATGACGATCGCAGCATCTTTAACATCATCATAATCACCTGCATATATTTTCATTGGACTGGTAAACGGAATTCCATGACTGATGTCCATGGCTTCTCCCTCTGCCTTATTCTTATCTGCGTCAATTAGGACGATTTCTGTAAATAATCCACTCTGCATGAGTGCAAATACAGATGCTGAACCAACAAAGCCACATCCTACCATGACTGCTTTTTTCGAATTGATCACTTGCTTTTTCGTAATGATCTCCTCCTTCTCAGATTAATAATTTTCTGCATGTACTTCAAAATAACTCTGTGGATGTGCACATACTGGACATACTTCTGGAGCTTTCATTCCAACGACAATGTGTCCACAGTTACGGCATTCCCATACTTTTACTTCACTCTTTTCAAATACCTGTGCAGTTTCAATGTTCTTAAGGAGTGCACGATATCTTTCTTCATGATGCTTCTCAATTTCTCCTACAGCCCTGAATTTCGCTGCTAACTCTGGAAATCCCTCTTCCTCAGCTGTTTTTGCAAATCCTTCATACATGTCTGTCCATTCGTAATTCTCACCTTCTGCTGCTGCAGCTAAGTTTTCTTTTGTATCTCCAATTCCTGCTAATTCTTTAAACCACATTTTGGCATGCTCTTTTTCATTTTCTGCTGTCTTTAAGAATAAGGCTGACATCTGCTCGTATCCTTCTTTCTTTGCAACCGATGCAAAACACGTATATTTATTTCTTGCCTGTGATTCTCCTGAAAATGCTTCTTGTAAATTTTTCTCTGTCTGTGTTCCTTCATATTTGTTTGCTGCCATCTTCTTTTCCTCCGTTTTCTCGATTACTTTTTCAAAATCTGATGCTGGATGTTTGCATAAAGGACATACAAAATCCTCTGGTAACTCTTCTCCTACATATTCATAACCGCAGATCCTGCAACGCCAGATGGTTTGTCCTTCCTGCGTTTCTCCGACCGCTTGTGGTTTTGGTTTGATATGCTCTTGATAGTACTCATATGTTACAGAAGGTATATCACTTAAAACTTCCATGTCCATGATCTTTCCGATAAACATTGTATGGGAACCTAAGTCTTCCGTCTTTGTAACTTCCACTGAAATATATGCATTGGCTCCTTCTGTTATATAGAATATACCATTGTTACCTCGTGCACACGTTTCAAATGACTCAAATTTGTTTACATCTCTCCCAGATTGGAATCCAAAATGTTGAAATAAGTCAAACGTTGCTTCTTGACTTAACACTGATACGGTAAACTTTCCGGTTCTTTGAATCATATTATGTGTGTAATTTGCTTTATTTATGCAAATACTTAATTGATTCGGTTCTGATGCTGCTTGAATTGCTGTGTTAATGATGCAGCCATTATCTTTATTCTCTTCTTTCGCTGTCAGCACGAACAAGCCATAACTTAATTTATACATCGCTTTTTTATTCATCTTGGAAACCTCCTTTTGTTTTGTGTTTATCTTTTATGATTATTATACATGAAGTTCTTTTATGTGTCAATAACAGTAATCATTCTTATTTTAAAGTGCTTGAAAAATAGTCTTTCGGTAGTCTTATTCTTCTCATTTACTCACGAATCGCCCTGTTTTGCCCCATTACACGACGAATTGCGGGTAGTCCCTCTGTCCTGCCGTGGCAGATGAATAACACTTTTATCTTACTAGTAATTTTCTTGTTGCCTTATTACTTCTGATAATATCGACAACATCTTGTCAACCTGGATTGGCTTTGCTATATGTCCATTCATTCCGGCTGCAATAGCATCTCTCTTATCTTCTTCAAATGCATTTGCTGTCATTGCAACAATCGGTATACTCGCTTTATCCTCATCTGGTAAATTTCTGATTGCCTGTGTTGCTTTATAACCATCCATTTGGGGCATCTGGATATCCATAAGGATCATATCATATGTGTCTGCTGGCATCTTTTCTATCCTGTTTACACACTGAATGCCATCCTCCACACGCTCTATCTTAAGACCTGCACTCTCAAGAATTGCCTCTGCAATCTCTGCATTTAAATCATTATCCTCCGCCAAAAGGATATTCCTGCCTTCAAGGATTTCACTTCCTGTTTCAGACTCTTCAATATACTTTTTTACATAATAGCTTTCATCCGCTATCCTGTGCTTTAATGTAACTGTAAAGGTGCTGCCTTTTCCAAGTTCACTTTCTACATTTATTGTTCCTCCCAACAGATCAACATATTTCTTGACGATTGACATCCCAAGTCCGGTTCCTGCGATTTTGCTCTTTGTGGTGTTCTGCTCACGTGTGAATGCCTCGAAAATATTTGTCAGATACTCCTGACTCATACCAATTCCTGTATCACTCACCCTGGTCCTTACCATCATATACCCATCCTCATCACATGGCAATTCATCTACGCTTACCTTAACAGAACCACCGGATGAAGTATACTTTATGGCATTACTCAGGATGTTGACAAATATTTCTTTTACCTTGGTAGTATCTGTCAGTATATTTTCATGTTCTACGTTTATTGTGTATTGAAGTACAAGATTCTTTTTCTTTGCTTCATCACCAAATATTTCAAATAAGGTCTGCCGGATGTCTTCAATCCGACCATAGTTCTCATCAATTTCCATCCTTCCACTTTCAATCTGAGCCATATCAAGTACATTATTTATGATTGACAAAAGAAGATTTCCTGACTGTTGTAGTTTTTTTAAGTATTCTGAAGTTTCAGGCAGATTCTTTCCTTTTAGATTATCCTCCATAAGCTGTGCATAACCCAGAATCGCATTCATAGGAGTACGAATATCATGAGACATATTGTTAAGAAAACGAGTCTTTGCGAGACTGGCATCCTCTGCTTTTTTCAGAGCGATTTCCAATTTGTCATTAAGTTTTTGTGTATCATTTGCAGCAAGCTTTGCAACAGCTTCTGCTTTTCTTGCCTTCTGTAAAAGTACAAGGATAATTCCAATGATAGTGATTACAAAAACTCCTGCCGTGACAAAAAAAGCAAGCATATTGTCTTTTACAAAATCATAAAAAGTCACCTTATCTGCAGTACTATCATAGATAGCAAGTGCACTTGTAAGCATATCAGATGGCATGTCCTTCAAAGTTTTATTCAGTATCGACAAAAGGATTCCCTCGCCCTCTCTTACTGCAAAGCATGCCTCCATTGTTTTTGTAAGTGGAACACTCTTGAAATCTCGTTCGTTATCATATTTCAGAGCCTGACTGGTTCCCATTAGAAAACAGTCTGCTTTTTCATTCATGACCATATCTGCCGCATCAGCAAATGAATCATAATCTACCAGCTTCCATCGGGGATAATTAAAAGCAATATGCTGTTTTAAGGCTTCTTGTTCTTTTGGCACAGCTACTGTATACGACTTGTCCTCATTGAAATATTTCTCATCAGTTACCGCCATCAGACTGTAGGTCCAGGCTGTATTTGTAAGTGTATAGCCTTTTTTTTCTGCAAGATCAGGATTTCTGCTAGCATAAAAAATCATGTCAATTTCATGATTCTGCATCGCCTGAAGCATTTCGTTGTAATCATCATATTCGCAGATATTAAATTCCAGCTTTTGATTCCCCAGACAATCTTTGGCATAGGAAATATACTCTGCCAGCATACCAGTAAGTTTTCCTGTCTCTTCATCCATGGAAAATATTGCCTGATCATTGTTCAAAAATCCTATCTTGATGCCCCCATGTTCTTCCACCCAAGACTTTTCTTTGCTCGTAAGACTCTGTTTATAATCAAGTGTAAAATACTTCTTATACAGATCTGTCTTAAAGAAAGGACTATCTTGTTCCAGCTGACGCATAGCATAATCCAGCTCCGTCTTGATATCACTACGCTCTTTATTTATTGCAAAATATATGCCTGATTTACCAATAGTTGTAACGGATGATATTCCCTGTTCAGACCAGGTAGATTCCTCCAGAGATACAAAACAGTCAATCTCATGATTTGCTAATTTCTTTTCGACATCATCATCATTATTCACATTTACATGTTTTGTATGTATGCCATTCTTCTTTTCCCATTCTCTCAGCATAATTTCTGGTTCTGTGCCCATGAGCACACCTACGCGTTTTCCATCCATAGCCTTGAAATCAGACGTCCCAATATCCGTATGTGATAAATCAGCATAAAGAATATATTTTTCCTCACTCATGGGTTCATCTGAAAAAAGCATCTTTTGTGCACGTTCATCCGTGTAAGAGATATCGCCCATGATATCTATCTCCCCATTTTCAAGCTTATCAAAGCAGTTAGACCAGTCACATTTCACATACTCAAATTTCCATCCGGTATAGCCTGATAAAGCCTGCATGAGTTCATAACCATATCCTCGTCTGACACCGTTTTTATCGACATAATTAAAGGTATCCTCAAATGAGCCGACACGAATGGTCTGTGGCTGTTTTTCATCATTATTCGTTTCAGCTGCCTGACAGTGTACTGATAACATCATCCATATTCCTAGGATCACAAATATATATGCAAATAGTATAACTGATTTTTTTCTACTTTTATTCATCCTTCTTTCCCGATTCTTTTGTATTTTTCTATTTTACAATGTCAAAATATCCAATAATTCCAATGTATCCATCCTTCTTTAAAGGCGACCACAATGTATGCAATTTCATTCTATACATCTGACTGTTATTTTCCACCGTCGCTTTTATCGTGGCAGATATTTCTTTATTTTGTACAGATGTCTGATGTAATAAAACACGAATGCATTGAACATCTTCTTCATTTACTCCAAATTCTTTGAACAAAGTGAAATTCGGATTATCTCTCTGACATAATATCTGCTGTTTTCCGTTTAAGATAGTTAATTGACCTGAAATTGCATTGTAATCAATCGAGTTCATGCCACTGTTCGATTTGAAGAAATCGATTTTTTCCTGCATGACCTTGACAAGACTTTGTGAATATATCTGGTTCGGTAAGAATTTATCACCAAGTATTTCATTCGAAAGTCTCTGTATTTCATGATAATGTTTATTATCATTCGTCTCTTTACCAGACATTTTTGAAAGCTGGATACTCAGTTCTTTCAGACATTTAAGGAGGATTGGATTAAATTGTCCGCATTGCCCATCCAGGATCATTTGAATCGCTGTGTCATGATCAAATGCTTTCTTATAACATCTTTCACTTGTAAGTGCGTCATAAACATCGACAATTGATACCACCTGTGCAGAGATTGGTATTTCTTCACCTTTCAAGCCATCCGGATAACCCTTTCCGTCCCATCTTTCATGGTGCCATCTGCTGATTTCCCATGCGGTATGCACCAGTGGATGATCTTGTGGAAAGTCCATATCCTTAATTATAGCTGCGCCAAGCTCACTATGTTTTTTCATAATCTTAAATTCTTCATCGGTAAGTCTGCCCGGTTTATTCAATATTTCTTCCGGAATACGAATCTTACCAATATCATGAAGGGAAGAAGCAGTTGTAATCAAAGCAATATCTGCCTCTGTCAAAGGATAAGCATCTGTTACTTTTACCAGCTGTCTCAGCATCATCTCCGTTGCTGTTTTAATATGCAGAATGTGTTCTCTGCTCTCGCTATTACGAGATCCCAATATATTACTCATAATCTGGATCATGATATTATTATTTTCTTCTTTTTCGTAAACCTGATCATAAACCACATTTATCAGATGCTTTTGGTTCATATAGAGGCCCAAGGTATTCTGAACTCTTTTCTTTACAATCACAGAATCAAACGGTCGTGTGATATAATCTGTGATTCCCAGCTCATATGCCTTACGCATAGTATCAACAGCATCTTCAGAAGATATCATGATTACAGGAGTTTCAGCAATACACTGGCTTCTTTTCATTATTTTCAAGACTTCAAAACCATTCATCTGTGGCATATTGATATCTAAAAGCATCAGATCAATTCCAATATTTTCTCCTATCATCTGGATTGCCTGCTTTCCGTTTTCGGCTTCCAGATAGTTATAAGCATCTCCAAGAATCTCCTTCAATATGTCCCTGTTAAATTTTGCATCATCTACAATCAGTATTTTTTGTTTTTTTATCCACATTTGTCTTTCCTTTATCCACTCGTTTTTTATGATCTTCCAAGCACTTGATTCAAGACAGAAAGTCATGTCGCATCACTTAATGCTACAGTCCCTTCTTTATTCCTCCAATAGCTTCATAGCACTCTCGCATTGTCATATTTTAGTCCTCCTGTCAATTGTATTCCACTAATTCATGAACCTCTGCTAATCAATTATATACATACCTTATAATCGTTTTTATAACTTCATCAATCACAATCGGCTTTGACAAATGTACGTTCATTCCTGCATCCAGTGATGCCTGAACATCTTCTGCAAATGAATTAGCTGTCATTGCTATAATAGGAATGTTTTTTCCATCCGGTCTGTCATTCATTGCCCTGATTACTTTTACAGCTTCATAACCATTCATTTCAGGCATCATGATATCCATCAGGATTACATCAAATGTGCCTTCCGGATGATTTCTGAAAATCTCAACGGCATTCTTTCCATCCACAGCTCTTTCTACATTCATCCCGAACTCTTCCAACTGCACGGTAGCAATCTCTGCATTCAGTTCATTATCCTCTGCAAGAAGGACATTCACACCTGTAAGATTTACCTTTTCAGAAAAACCTGTGTCTGACTTATTACATTCCTTATCTGTAATTTTCAAAGGAATATCCACAGTAAATGTAGTTCCCTTATGCTTTTTACTCTGCACGGAAATGGTTCCACCCATCATATATATATACTTCTTTACGATAGCCATCCCCAGTCCAACTCCATGGTACTGCGTTCTCACATCGGAATCTTCCTGTGCAAACTCCTCAAAAACTTCTTTTGTAAATTCCTCACTCATGCCAATACCAGTATCCGAAATGCGGTAACGCATATTTATATATCCATCCCCGCCCTTTTCCAGACACCGGGCTTCAAATGTAATCGTCCCTCCATCCGGAGTGAATTTCACGGCATTGCTCAGAATATTGACCAGCACATCACGCAGGCGTGCAGGATCCGCAAGTACATTTGGAATCTTTGCTTCTTCACGCTGAATCTTAAAGTTGATATCCCTGTTCGTAAGAAAGCCTTTTATAATATCCAATGCAGAATCTGTAATGTTTTTCACATCCGCCGGTACCGGATTGTATTTCACTTTTCCACTTTCGATGCGGGTCAGATCTAATAAATCATTGATCAGCGACAGTAAATGCTCTGAGCTTTCGTCAATCTTTTCCAGACAATTTTTCACTTCGTCTGACGGATTGTTTTTCATTGCAATACCGGTAAATCCTATGATTGCATTCATCGGTGTCCTCATATCATGGGACATATGTGACAGAAATGCTGTTTTTGCCTTGTTTGCAGCCTGTGCATGCTCTGCCAGTTCCTCCATTTCCTCAGCTTTCTCCTGGTCCGCCTTCTGAGCTTTTTTTCTTGTACTGAGATGCATCAGTGTCACAGCCATAGTAGTCAGCAGCCCTCCAAAAATAAGAAGAACCCAAACAGTAACAACAGGATGCAGACGGATCCAGTCAACAAATGTCAGCTCTGTTGCTTTGTATGTGGTATACTGTGCTGCAAGATCTTCAACAAGATTTTGAGGCATGGCATACATTGCTTTCGTCAGAATACCAGCCAGCGCATGGTTCTCAGTTGATGAAATTACCATGCGGTAGGTGAATGTAGGCTGTTCCAGCAGAGTATATGTCATGGTGCCCGTAGTGTCACTGTTCACAAACGCCTGTGCCATGTAATAGTAGACGAAGGCAGCATCTGCTTTACCCTTACGGACAGCTTCCATCATTTCCTGTCGGGTACTGCACATCAGTTTTTCTGCACCGGGTGCCATTGCATCTTCAATTGAATTTGATGCTGTCTGGTCAACAGTAGTAACAACATTAATTTTTCCATCAAAGTCACGCCGTGTCACCCTTGCCAGCTGCATCGTAATGAAAGGTGCAGTAATCCCCCATTTTTTCGTCTCAGCATAGTTATCTGTTTCCAGGCGCGCATCGATGCTCATATCTGTGGTTTCCTTATTTTTCTGATAAGCAATATACTCATCTCTGGTGGCAGGTGTAAGAAACTCATAGGAAATCCCGGCATAGTCTGCAATTTTACGGAAGTAATCCGGGATAATACCCTTCATCTCACCATTTTCATTATAAGAATATGGATAACGGGTCGGATCACACAGAACATGAAGCGGGTTGTCCTTGGAATATTGTGCAATAATACTTTTTTCTTTCTCCGTATATTCCAGATTCTTAGTTTCTATGCTTTCATAATTTTTATTATAAAGTGTCGTTTTCCAGTCACCCTCAACTGCATTCATCTGGTCGATTGCATAATTGATCTCATTCAGCAATTCTGTATTACCTTTTTTAACCATGACATAGAAATCGCTGCTGTCAAATTTATCCACGATACGCTCATTGTTTGTTTTTCTCAGAGAACTAGCAGCAATAGCATCAACATTTCCACTCTGAAGAGCTTCCTCCATCTCTGCTGTCGTATCAAAATAAAATGGATCATATGTAAATCCTTTGTTGCCTGCAAAATCCGCAAAACTCTTTATCTCGGAGCTTCCATTAAAAAGTGCCACACGCATACCGTTGTAAGTACTGTAATTGCCATCCACAATCGTGCTGTTGTCACTGCGGACGGTCAGAATCCCATTATTGGTTCCGATCGGACGTGAAAAATCAAACTTTTCTTCTCTTTCCGGTGTTTTGCGGGGAGATGTTACCATATCAATCTCGCCATCTTCAAGCATCTGCTGCATATCATCCCAGCTCTTATCATATCCGACATATTCGTAATCTACATCCCAATAACGGGCCATCAGCCGAAGAAAATCATAGCCATACCCACTGCGGTTGCCTTCTTCATCCATCACATGATAACCATCCATGGCAAAGAAACCGACTTTGACAGTTTCATGCTGCGAACTGTCCTCGGCTGCATATGCAGTCTGGGGAGAAAATATCATACACACGCATACAAAAACCAGTAACACTGCCACATATTTCTTTGCTCTCGAAATCATATTAAATCTCCTGTCTGTCAAATATATTTCTCTATACATCTCCTTGTCAACTCCCTGGTTTAATAAAATTACACTGCCGCATCAATATCTTCGTCTGAATCTGCCGCCCTGACCGGGGCTGCCAGAAACACAACACAAAGAATTGTCTTACTGCATTTTTTGTTTTAAAACCAATTGCAAAGTATCCTCTATTTTTTTACTGTCAATGGGTTTTGCAATATGTGCATTCATTCCGGCATCTATGCAGTCCCTGATATCATCCTGAAATGCATTCGCTGTCATCGCAATGATGGGTATCTCTTTTGTATCTTTACGGTTCAATGTCCTTATCTGTCTGGCTGCTTCTAATCCATCCATTACCGGCATCATGATATCCATAAAAATAAAATCAAATCTGCCTGGAACTGATTGGGAAACAATATCCACAGCCTCCTCGCCATTTTCTGCCGTAGTCACAACCATCTTTTCATCTTCCAGCAGCATTTTTGCAATTTCCAGATTTAGCTCATTATCCTCAACTACTAATACACTCTTACCGGACAGATCAGGCTTTTCCACTTTTTTTTGCTGTTCTTTCTCCGCATTATGATCAATCTCAAGTGGTATCGTGACGGTAAACGTTGTACCTACATTTTCTTTACTTTCCAGTTTGATTGTTCCGTTCATCATGTCCACAATATCTTTTACAATAGAAAGTCCAAGTCCGGCACCACTATATCCATTCGTTGTTTCTTTTCCTTCCCTGGCATAGGATTCAAATGCATGTTTCTGAAATTCTTCGCTCATACCAAGTCCCGTATCAGAACATACAAATTCAAAAACCGCCGTCTTGTCATCGCTTGAAATCTCATTGAAATACAGGCTTACTTTACCACCGCTTCGGTTATATTTAACGGCATTTCCAGCAAGATTCATAAGAAGGCGGTTTAGATATTCCTCACTGCCAATAACATATCTGTGATGAAAAGTACTCATGGAAGCTCCGCCTTCAAAACTGATACCATACTCCTTTGCATTTGTCTCAATAATCGAAATCTGTTTTACGAGCATTGCAACCAGATCAAATGGCTTGTTTACCAACTGTAATGTTCCAGATTCTACTTTTCCGATATCCAGAACATTATTCAGATTACTGTCATACATATACACAGCATTGGAGAATTTTGAAGCAGACATTGTTTTTATAGTCTTATTCAGGACAGACAGCAGCATGCTATTTCCACGTCTGACTGCAAATGACACCATACCGTACTTTTCCAGAAAAACACTATGCAGTTTATTATCATCAGAATATTGTTCCAACTTGCCTGAGTCCATAATCATGCAGTCTGCTTTTCCATTATAAACAGCCTTCTTTGCATCCTTCCATGTAGCATATTCCTTCACATGCCACTGTGGATAATTGTAGGAAACATAAGACTTCAAATCACTGTCTTCTCTTGGTATCGCAACCGTATTTTCAGCATTTTCATCAAAACTATTTTTAACCGTTGCAGCCGCCATATTATACTTCCAGGCAGTTTTGTGCAAGTTGGGTGTAATCCATGATCAGTCCGCTCACTTTTCCGGTTTCTGTATCAAGAGTACTGACCCCGCCATCGTTTATCAAATAACTGATTTTGATTGCTCCATGCTCTGACAGCCATTTTTGTTCTTCTCCCGTCAGAAAATATACACTGTCCACTGACAGAAACTGCTTATGCAGTTCATCTGCATAATAAGGATTATCATCTGTGATCCTTCTCATAGCATTATCCAGTTTTGTCTTTAAATCAGAATGACTCTGGCCAATCGCAAAATATATTTTTGAACTGCCGATATTCGTTAAGGCCACCATTCCGTACCCACCCAGACGGGAATCCTCTAACGATACAAAAACGTCAATTTCTCCGTCTGCAATTTTCTTCAAAGCATCTTCATTATTTGAAACATTGACATGCTGTGTATGCAGATCATATTTCTTTTCCCACTCGTTCAATACCATTTCCGGCAGGTAATCCATAAGCACCCCAATCTTTTTCCCATTGAAAGATGCAGTGTCAGAGGATGAGATGTCTGTATGATCGGGTTTTACATAGACATAATATCTTTCGTCTCCCATTGGAATAGCAGAAAAAAGCATAGTCTCTGCCCGTTCCTCCGTATAAGAGATTCCTTCTATAATATCCAGCTCATCATTTTTTAATTTGTCAAAACAATTTTCCAATGTACAATCTACATATTCATATTTCCACCCGGTATAACCTGCGATTTTCTGCAGATATTCATAGCCATATCCGCTTCTTTTTCCATTTCCATTTATCTTATCATATGTATCATCCGGTACACCAATCCTGACAACTCTCTCTTTCTGATTTTCTGCTGCAAAAGCATAAACCGGACAGATTGAAAAAAGGATGCAGCTGCATAATATTAAAATGATACTCTTTTGCAATACTGATTTATTCATTTTCACTTTTATTCCCTTACATGGTATTATAATTACACTAAAATGCCTGATTGCCCGTCTAGCAAGTTTGTATCCTAATTTAAGTTGTTTCAAAACAAAAAAACACTGCCAAACAGACAGTGCCTACTATTTCTGCAACTGGCTGCCATTTTACAGGCCCTATAGCTTTGCGTCCCAGACTTTCATCTAGTTTGCCAATTTCCTTATTATAACTTTTACACTTATGCAAAAAACTGCTTTTATTATACTATAGTGCTCTACTGTACACAAGAAAAACCTTACTGTTTCCTATCCATCATCTTTATCATATAGATAAATCTGTAATCTGAAAAGCAGCCTGCTGTTGCCATAATCTATCTATTTCCTGCCAATCCAGGCATCTCACAAAGCTTTCATCTGGAAATTCCACCTGCTTGTTCCACGGACGATCATACACAGCTACTTTACAATCTTTAAAATGCTGCACATGTTCAAATGCAGCTGGTGAATCTTCGATTGCAAAATCAAAATGCATGCAATAAAGTTCTTCTAATGTCAGATTATATGTATGATCCTGTTTGAACATTTCTCGTCCATATTTATCAACAAAATAAATAGGAATCCTATTTAAGTGATGTTCATCCAACCATCTTCTAGATGGTTCATAAGAATCAAATGGTCTTCCTGTGACAACAAAAACCTCATGTCCTTCATCAACCCACTTGTTGATCACTTCTGAAGCTCCCGGTGTTTCTTCATAATCTAGTAAATTTTCTGGAATATGCCCTACCTTCATCAATTCATCATACTGTTCTCCACTTAAATCAAATGATTTCTGAAGATTAAAGAACTGTACTTCCCTATATGGCACATCAATATTAAATAATTCTTTTGCAATTTTGGTGAAATACTTCGCTGTTTCACAAATAACATCATCAAAGTCTATATATATTTTCATCATTACATCCTTTCCAGTCTACATATATATATTTTAGACATTCCGTTAAACATGATCAAACTACATTATCGGCAATAATTCTATTATTCCTTATTGAGTTTTATCATTTTTGCCGCATCTTTGCCTCTCGTGATCCAGCAAAATGTACATACAAAGATAATTCCTTTTACAATTGATGTCACAGAGAATGACCACCAGATACCTTCCAGCCCAAGCAATGCTCCACCTAAAATGATCGCAAGTGGAATTCTTGCACTGGTAAATAGAATGCTGATCACACTGCATAAATGTGTTTTTCCTAATCCTGATAACGCACCTACTGTCATCAGTTCTACAGCCATAAACGCTTCACTCACCCCAATGATCGTCAAATATCCGATCGCGATCATAATTGCCTTTGATTCATGGAAGAAAATCTCTGCGATTGCCTTTGGTTGAAAAACAAATATGATCGTAATAAAGATTCCCCATATTCCAACGCTGCACAAAGAGGCTTTGTATCCTTTTTTGACACGATCCATCTTTCCTGCTCCATAATTTTGCCCAATAAATGCATTTAGAGCTGTCCCAAATCCATCTGCTGTATTCCATGAAACAGATTCAATCTGCCCTCCGACTCTCTGGACTGCAACTGCTTCTGCTCCAAACCCTGAAACCATACGAGTTAATACCATGGAAATTCCACAGTAAACCATTCCCTGAATCGCTGTCGGAATACCAATCTTACAGATTCCACTTAGATATTTAAATGGAATTTTTGTAAATAACTTGATTCCTTTTAATACATTTCGTTTTTTCTGTCGGATAATTCCAAGGATCAAAATAGTCATAACGATTGCCTGTGCACTTACTGTTGCAATCGCAGCTCCATTTACCCCAAACTTGTTTACTGGTCCAAGCCCCAGGATCAGTAATGGATCCAAGATCATATTCGTTACAAGTCCTATGAAATTGGCTATAAATGGCGTCTTTGAATCTCCTTGTGCTGTATAGATTCCAGTTAAAGTGAGTGTCAAAAATGAAAACACGATCAATCCACAGGCTATTTTTGTGTAAGACAATGCTGCCTGCAATGCCTCTGGATCTTGTAACTGAAAGAATCCTACCAGAGGATGCAAAAACAGCAACATCACTGCTGCAAATAAAAGTCCCATAAGCGTTGCCAGCTGAACTGCTGTCTGTGCATACTTATGGGCTTCTTCTCTGTCTCCACGTCCAATGCATTGTGCTACCTGTACCTGTCCTCCCATTCTCGACATCGAAGCTAATCCTTGTGAAAACCACGTAAACATGCCTCCGACACCAACTCCGGCAACTGCTTTTGATCCAAGAAGTCCAATCCATGCCATGTCTGTAATATTGTATAATGTTCCTAAAAATGACGATGCCATGATTGGCACCGCAAGTTTCGTTAGTGTTTTTAAAATTGGTCCTTTTGTTAAATTTCCTTCCAATTACTTTTCTCTCCTGTGAATTTATTTTTGCGACCATATCATTACATATTCTTTTTCTCCTGTCGCTTGATCAAAATCTTCTCTTTGAATTTCAAGACCTTCTCTCTGATAAAAATTCATTGCGATTGCATTTCGCCTGAAACAAAAATACCTTCGATATGTTCGCCATTTACTCCTATAAATCCTTGTATTTTTTGATCATTCTCATACACATAAACTTCTGCCTGTAACAACATTTCTTTTTCATAAACCACATACGAATCCTCCTGGCCAAAAATAAATTTTTAAATATCCAAATCTTCTAACACTTCTTTCAAGGCTTCTGCTGATTTCTTCAATGCTTCCTGTTCTTTTTCATTTAGCTTGATCGCCAGTTGTTTCTCAATACCATTTTTTCCTACGATCGCTGGCATACTTAATGTAACACCTTCAATTCCATAGGTATCATGTTGGATAGAAGATACTGGTAATACAGATTTTTCATCTCGGATGATTGCTTCGCAGATTCTTCTGACAGCCATTGCAACTCCATAATATGTTGCTTTTTTCTTTTCAATGATCTTATATGCACTGTTTTTGACTCCCTGTGCAATCTCTTCCATATGCTCGTCGTGTTCTGTGTAACCTCTCATCTCGCAAAATTCTGAAATTGGTACGCCTGATACATTGGCACTTGACCATGCTACGATTTCAGAATCTCCATGTTCTCCGATGATCCATGCATGAACAGATCTTGCATCTACCTGTAAATGTTCTCCAAGCAGATATTTTAATCTGGCAGAATCTAGGGTTGTACCAGAACCAAAGACTCTGTTTTCAGGAAATCCTGATAGTTTTACTGCAACTTGTGTCAAAATATCTACTGGATTGGCTACGATCAGAAGAATCCCTTCACATTTTCTCTGTGCGATCTCTGGAATGATCGATTGAAAGATTGCTACATTTTTCTTGACAAGATCAAGTCTTGTCTCTCCTGGTTTCTGTCCTGCACCCGCTGTCACAACAATGATCGCTGCATCCACGATATCATCATAATCGCCTGCTGTGATCTTCATTGGTCTGGCAAATGGGAGTCCATGGGCAATATCTAATGCCTCTCCTTCTGCACGATTCTTATCAGCATCGATCAACACCATTTCAGTAAATAATCCACTTTCCATTAATGCAAATGCAGAAGATGAACCTACAAATCCTGTTCCGATCACTGCTACTTTTCTGCTGTTTATTCCTTTACTCATTATTGGGTCTCCTTTTACATTTTTAGAATAACAATATTATCACCCAATTTAATTATATCAATTCATGCAAAAAGATTTTTACTATATTGTTTATTATATACTCTTATGAATACATTGTACTAATGTTTTTTCAACCTTATCAATCTGAAATGGTTTTGCTAAGTGTGCATTCATCCCTGCTGCAAAACATTTCTTTGCATCTTCTTCAAATGCATTTGCTGTCATAGCGATGATCGGTATCTGTGCTGCATCGTCTCGTTTGATGGATCGAATCTCCTTGGTCGCTGTCAATCCATCCATAACCGGCATCATAATATCCATTAATATCGCATCAAATGTTCCTTGTGGAGCATTCTTAAATTGATCCACTGCCCGTTGCCCATCTTCCACAACAGTGACATTGGCTCCATCATCCGTCAGAAGTGTCTGTATGATTTCTGCATTCAATTGATTATCCTCGGCAACTAATAAGTTTAAACCACGAATATCTGCTTGCTCCACTATCTTCTCAGCCACTGGCTGTTCTTTCTTCTGTGCGATTTCAAATGGAATCGTGATCACAAAGGTAGATCCCATTCCTTTCTCGCTTGTCACTTTGATCTCTCCATGCATCTGTTCTACCAGTCCCTTGACGATCGACATTCCAAGCCCAGTCCCCTGATATACACTTCGGGCATCCGTCTTTTCCTGTGAAAATGGCTCAAAAATATGATCGATATAGTCTTTACTGATACCAATTCCCGTGTCTTTGATCGTCCAACGATACGTACAGATCTTATCATGAACATCCATTTGTTCCATCTTTGTAGAAATAGTTCCACCCGGATGATTATATTTAATACAGTTTCCATAAATATTCAATAAGATCTGACGAAGATGCAATGGGCTTGCATATACATATGGATATCTGTCATCTATGTTATCTTCTTCATAGTTCCATCGGATTCCTGTCTCTACAACCCGCTCTCTGATCATCGTCTCAACTTCCCGCATCAGTTTCTTCACAGTAATCTCTTGGTGTGCCAGTGTGATCTGACCTTCCTCGATCTTACTCATCTGCAATACATCGTTGATCAGAGAAAGCAGATGTTTGGCAGCAGTTTCCATTTTCTTATGATTCTCTAATACCAGTTTCTGATCATCGAAATGTTTTTCATTGATATTTAGAAGTCCAATGATTCCATTTAATGGTGTTCTGATATCATGGCTCATACGGCTTAAGAAATCGGTCTTCGCCTGACTTGCTGTACGCATTTCGTCAAATGCTGCCTGTAAACGTGCGTGTTCTAATTCTTCTTGTTTATGTCTTTGTGATGTATCCTGTAAGAGCGTGATCGCATAAACTGTCGGAATCTCACTCATTGTCTCTTCATCGTATACCACGATCTGTGTCATAAGGATTGTTTTTTGTACCCAGCGAACGCTTCCATCATCTTCATGAAAGCAATATTCCACAGAAATGTTTGTGTCACCATTTTTGTATCTCTCTAGCAGTTTTTTCGTATCATTTGTCATATTATACTCTGCTTTTGTCTCCTTCGTGACTTTTTTCTCATATTCTGCGCAGTAATCCTGATAATTACATGGTAATGGATAATCAAGAAACAGCTCTTTGTTCTTTTGCTCTTTTCCCTTTAGAATAATATTTCTCTCCAGAATATCTGTCTTTAGATTGACCGTATAGATCACATCGGATAATTCCAAAAGTGCATCGACATAACTGTCATTTTCAATGATTGATTGTTTTAGCTGTTCATAATAAATCTGTAACTGTTCTCTGGCCCCTGTCTGATTGTCAGCTCCTTTTCGGATGATTTCAAATGCCAGAAGAAAATGATGTAATTTCTTATCTTCATCCCAGTCAACTGGGATCAATGTCATACGCTTATAGAATCCTTCTTCCTGCATATCATATTGATATTCCTGTACATCCTGTTTCTCCTTCATCTTCTCTTGAAGCCTTGTGATCTGAAGCCTTTTCCAAATGTTCTTCTGCTCATCTTTCCCAATCTTTTCCTGTACGATCTGCTCTACTGCACTGGAATACGCACCATCTAAAGCTAAGAAAAAGTTTTCACTGGAACGGATCACACGATATGTATCCAGCTTAGCATCACAATATAAACAGTCTAAAAAGTTCTTTCCATGTTGATTCAGCAGTTTTAATAATTGATAATTCAACCGCTTCTCTTCAAGTGCTTCTTCTCGTTTCACATGGTTTTTATTGATGTACATATTTTTATCTGCATCATTGAATAATTCTCTCATTGTTTTGCCAGGATAATCACTTGCCATAGCAAAACCTGCTGCATAACTTAACGGAATCTCTCGATGTTCTTTGGATTCTGCTGCTATATCTTTGCGAAGATCTTCAAATAGCTTTCTCACCGCTTGTTTATCAAGCCCCTGCAGCACTGCGATAAATTCGTCTCCCCCAAGTCTTCCGACAAAATGTTCCGATGGTATGGAAGATCGCAGACAAACAGCAAACCGATAAATATACGCATCTCCTGCATCATGTCCCATACTATCGTTGATCCGGCGGAGATTATTAAGGTCAAAACTGCATACGGTAATATCCTCTGGTGGATTCAGTTCACCTAATATCTCTTCACATTTATTCTTATTCGGAAGTCCTGTTGCATTATCTAAATAAGCTTTATGCCGCAATATACGGTTCATCGCCGCAAAACGGACCGCTTTGATAAACTCATATCCGATCAGCAGCATCAATACAACGATATCTGCTGTGATGAATTTCTCAAGAGTTGCTAATGACGTTGCTTTTCTCTGTGCATATACTTCCGCAAGACCTGTTGCCTCATCACAGATCTTAAAGAATCTCTCGCTCTTTGAAATGATATCTGTATGCTCATAGCCGACCGTCCGCACACGATAAATTTCTTTGTGTAAGGAAATAAAATATTCATCCAGTTCCTTCATCTTATCCTGAAAATCATCATCCTTTAACCGTACGAGTTTTAATTTGTCATTGCCATGACGCAGGCCTTCGATAAAGGACTGCACTTCCTTGATCAGCTCATCTTCTCGCTGTCCAGAATTCTCTAGCTTAATGATCCTTTGTATTTCTCCCCTTATTAACCCTGCATAATTTACAACGCGGGCTGTTCCCTGAATATTCGAGACCAACTGCATCAGGATAACGATAAAAACCACTAAAAGTATCGTCAGAATACCGATGCCGATATGGATCATATTTGGTTTTTTTCTTTTTGTCGTATCAGACATAAACTTTTATTCCCCTATCACTACTTTAGAAAATTTCTTATAACATGCAATCCCGTACTTGATGAAATTTATCATTCCATCCTGCTTTAGTTTCGCTGTATAATCTTTTTCCTCAATCTGTCTTAATGCTTCATCACACGCAGCATCCAGATTCCCATCTTCTGCATATTTAAGTTCGATTATAATCCCAGTTCTGTTCATCGGTACTTTGCACTTTCGAAAGTTAATCCTTCCACGCTCTTGAGCGAAAGAAAAATGACTGGATATTTTCCCATTTGTGCTTCACAAAGGGATTTGTTTTTAGCAATATACAACCCTTCAAACAATAGGGCATCCGCACCTATCTCAAAAAAGGAACGCAACATACTCATATTTAATGTCTTTCCAAAACGACGAGGACGCGTAAATAGTGTTACCTCCCTACCCATTTCTACAAGTTGTTCTATCAGCTTTGTCTTGTCTATATAATAAAATCTGTTTCTTCTGATTTTTTCGAAACTATCAACACCTACTGGTAATTTCAAATTGTCTGCCATATACATCTCCACTATGCTCGCCCATGGAAATCTTTCTTTTATGCTATAATTTACTAAACATTATAACATGATGTGTAGTGAGATACAATCAAACAAAAATCTTCCGTTTATACACGATTGGATCATCATATCCAAATGTTCTTCTTCCATTTACTTCTATGATCTCTGATACCTCCAAACTGTCCTCTGAAAATCTTTCCCATAACTTAAATATCATAACTGGTGAAAACTGACTTGTACTGCCGCCTTCCCAGACACCATCCTTCTCGCGATAAAGTGCTGGTGTGAATTTTTTTGATTCGTTCAGTTCACTGTAATCTACTGCTTTCATAGAATCATAAGAAAATGTATTCTTATCTTCTCCATTCGGAATATCGTAAGAAGAAAGCACAATTCCTTCATTATTTTCTGAAATAAGGAAAAGATGTGGTGATGCGTGGCTTTTTCCATCTGTTTCGTAATAACTTTCTTCTACAACAAATGTACCATTGAAGTTTTCTGGGAGATTTTTGATTTTATCGTTACATACTGTATTGATGTGTTTTGCATATGGATATGTTTTTCCTTCTGCCTGCATTTTGTCAAATTGTTCTTTGTTGTCAAAATGACCAGTCATTAACTTTATAAAATCTGTAAGTTTGCTCATGGTCTTCCTCCGTAAATTTAAATTTCTTTAATTATACTCTTGTGAAATTTTTTTGTAAAATATTTTCCTATGTATTTATTGAATATCCGCTAATTTCTTTGTAACCCTAACCTGAATTTCTGTATAGTATGATAATTCTATTTCATCACCATTATTATTTTTTGCTTCAAAATATTTTATGTCACTGTCGTCAGTTTCAATATCTGACATTTTGATTTCTGGCGGATTATTGTCGTCTCTATTTTTACTACTATTGCTGCTGCATCCGGTAAAACAACATAAAATAAGCACTAATCCTAACAATATTTTCTTCTTCATATTCATTTCTCCTTCTTTTGTTTGGTTACAATTGTACACTTCTGAATAAAAAGAAATCCCCACCATAATGGTGAGGATGTAATAAGTCCGTTATTCCATTCCTTTTGATAATTTCGTCAACCCTTGATTTTCCAGTATTTCATCAATATCGCCCAGATCATATTTTCTGTGGTTCACTGCTACGATGAGGACAGAATTCATCGCCCTCATCTGCTGCTCAAATCAGTCTCTTCTCCAAACAATAATGATAAATTCCATCCTCCGAAACATCTCCACAGATTTCATCTGCCACTGCTTTCAGATCATCGGATGCATTTGCCATTGCAATTCCATTGCCAACTGCTTTTAACATTTCGATATCGTTATTGCCATCCCCAAATGCCATAGCCTGAGATTTATCTATGCCATAATGTTTTAACATTTTCTCAATCCCTGCTCCTTTTCCTGCATTGACCGGTATGATGTCAACTGCTCGATCCCACCATGCCGTAATCTCAGCTCCCTGGACACCTTTTAAGATCTCTTGATACTCTTCTACTCTTGCACCCATCAACACTTGATAAACTTTTTCTTTTTTTATATCTTCGAAATCTTCTGCTACATCAACTTCGGCATTCCCAAATGCATAGTAATCGATCAAGTCCTGATCTTTTCCATTTGCAGCCATACGGTCTTTCGTTGCTAATGCAACTGGCTTTCCCATTTTGTCTGCATTTTTAATAATCCTTTCAATATCTTTTAATGGAATACAATTGCTATAGAGTGTTCCACTGTGATCATAGCAATAAGACCCATTGTATGTAAGAAATGCATTAAACTCAACTCCTTCAAAATGTGGGACAAGCATCGGTCCTCTTCCTGTTGCCAAACAAAGTTTGACTCCTTTTTCCTGTAGTCGCTTTAATGCTTCTAATGTTTTTTCTGAAATCGTATCTTGATCCATAGCGATCAATGTACCATCAATGTCAAAAAATATGATTTTAATATCTTTCATGTCTTTCTTTTCCTTCTATATTATGATGAGAGTTTACGCTAAATAACGAAATGCCTGTATGATATAAGACAAAATCTTGATCATACCCTGCTTTTTGCTATCCATCGTGCGTTCTGCTACATCCTTGTCATTTTGATAACTTCCATCTTGATTCACTTTCAAAGATCCGCTTTTTAATCCGCTAAAATCTTCTTCCAGCTGTTTTGTGATCTCTTTTCCTTGTACAACAAGCATCGTTTCTGTGTCTACATAGGTACTTCTGCAATCAAAGTTGTAAGAACCAACCACTGCTATATCATCATCAATGATCAGAGATTTTCCGTGTGTGGAATGTCTGCCCATATATTCATACAGTGACACCCCTGTACCTAAAATCTTTGATCGGTTCTTTTGATAATCTGCTGATGCACAAATATTATCTCCTGATGCGATTGAATTCAAGATCATTGTTGTGTTCGGAACCTGTTGTTTGACCTGTGCGATCCCTTCGTACATTTCTTTAGAAAACACTGCATATGGTGTATGAATGATAACTTTGCTTTTTGCCTGTAACATCAACTGCTTCAGCGTTTCAAATACAACTGGTTCTTTTCCATAAATTGTTGTCGGATTGGTTACCAGTGTTGTTTTCTTCGTTGGAACTGTAATCTTTTGATAATCATAATCTGGAACTTTCACTTTCTCTGCATGGAATAAAAGGCGCTTAACTTCCTTCTCTTTTTTATTCTTTGAGCATGTACTAAATTTTGTTTTGCAAACTTCTAAGTTCCAGACTTTTTGAAAATATCTTCTGATCTGTCCGACTGCACCTTGATCTTTTAATCCTTGATTGACGATCAGAATCTCCCTGTCTATACCTTTGCTTTTTCCTTTGTGTGTTCCAAGGAAATAATCAAACATATTTCTGCCACCCATTAAGAGATACTTATGATCTGCCACAATATATTTGTCATGAAGACATCCATTGATCGTCCATGGTTTCAAAAGATTTGGCGTGTTATAAAAACGAATTTCAACATTTGGCTCACTTCCAACTGCCGCAAAAATATCCTTTCCTGTCATATGGATCGTTCCATAAAGCCCATCAACCAGAATCTTTATCTTGACGCCTCGTCTGGATGCTTTGAGTAATTCTGAAAAAATATCATCACTGCTGCTTCCTTCACGGATATCAAAGGTTGATAGAATGATCTCTTTCTTTGCTTTTCGTATCATATCCAACCGCAGATCAAGTGCTTCCTGATTATCACTGACAATCTTTGCTCGATCTGATCCATTTTCGTTTGATGTTGAATAAAATGTTTCCGTATGAATCTTTGACTTATTTGTTTTGCTTTCCGATTGCATATGTACAAATGGTACAAGCATTCCAATGATCACATACAAAATAAACAAAATCAGAACGATTCCTGCTATTTTTAATTTTTTCATTGTTCTAAAATCCTTATTTTAATTTAGATAAATAATTTTATTGTCTTTATTTTAACATCTTTAATAAAAATTTTAAACTATTGATTTCATAATCGGGTTTTGGTTGTGGATCTTCTGTCAGATCTTGTGCTCTGTGAAACCAGATTGTCTTGATCCCTGCATTGATCCCGCCTTGAATATCAGAACTTAAGCTGTCTCCAATGATCGCTGTGTTCTCCTTCTTAAAATCTGGAATCTTAGAAAAACATTTCTCAAAATATTCAATGCTTGGTTTGTTATATCCAATTTCCTCGGAAATAAAAACACCTTGCAGATACTTCTCAATTCCTGAACTTTTTAATCTTCCTCTTTGTACAGACAATGTTCCATTCGTTACAAGATAGATACGAAATCTCTTTGATAATTCCTGTAAAACTTCTTCGGCTCCTTCGATAAAATAGTGTCCCTGTCCTAAATAGTCCTGATAATGTTTTGCCACTTCCTGTGGTGATGCTTTTATATCAAATTCTTGAAATAAAAGCTTAAATCTGCGCATTTTTACTTCTTCTCTTGTCATTTTCCCTTGTTCCAACAATTTCCATTGAGCAAGATTAATCTTATGATAGCAATCACGCATCTCATTCGTCACAGAAATTCCTACATCACCTAATGCCCTTGTAATTGCATTGGCTTCTGCTTTATCAAAATCCAGTAATGTATTGTCTAAATCAAATAATAATGTATCGATCATAAATCAATCTCCCTTTTTAATGTAATAGTGATATTATAACATGATGTAAGTGTCAAAAGTATAAATTGTGTTTATTCTTGCACATATATCCAAAAAGAGATTCACCATAATTGATGAATCTCTTTTCGTTAGAATGAATTGTTATAGATTATATGAATAATGATCGACTTATTTGTCTTTCAATACTGCCTGAGCTGCTGCTAATCTTGCAATTGGTACACGGAATGGTGAGCAGGATACATAGTCTAATCCAGCTCTGTAGCAGAATTCTACAGATGATGGATCTCCACCATGTTCTCCACAGATTCCTAAGTGGATATCTGGACGAGTTGCTTTTCCTTTCTTAGCTGCCATCTCGATCAGCTGTCCAACACCTTTCTGGTCTAATTTAGCAAATGGATCAGATTCGTAAATCTTGTTCTCATAGTAAGACTCTAAGAACTTACCTGCATCATCACGAGAGAATCCAAATGTCATCTGTGTTAAGTCATTTGTTCCGAAGGAGAAGAATTCTGCTTCTTCAGCAATCTCATCTGCCAATAATGCTGCACGAGGAATCTCGATCATTGTACCAACTTTGTACTTAATGTCTGATTCATAGTAAGCTTTTACTTTCTCAGCTGTCTGTACAACAACTTCTTTAACATATGCTAACTCTTTCTTCTCTCCTACTAATGGAATCATGATCTCAGGAACGATATCATATCCTTTTTCCTGTTTTACTTCGATTGCTGCTTCCATAACGGCTCTTGTCTGCATCTTGGCAATCTCTGGATAAGTAACTGCCAGACGACATCCACGATGTCCCATCATAGGGTTAAATTCATGAAGAGCTGCACGTCTCATATTGATCTCTTCTACTGTAACTCCCATATCTTTGGCAAGAGCTGTGATCTCTTCCATTGTATTTGGAAGGAACTCATGAAGAGGTGGATCTAAGAAACGGATTGTGACCGGTCTTCCTTCCATAACCTCATATAAGTCTTTAAAGTCTTTCTTCTGATAAGGAATTAACTGATTTAATGCGATTTCTCTTGCTTCTTTTGTTGTAGAGAGAATCATACGACGGATCTTTGGAATTCTCTCTGCATCAAAGAACATATGCTCTGTACGGCAAAGTCCAATACCCTGTGCTCCGAATTTTACTGCATTCAATGCATCGGCAGGTGTATCTGCATTTGTTCTTACCTGTAATGTACGGATCTCATCGGCCCATGTCATGATACGGTCGAAATTACCACTGATACTTGCAGGTACTGTACGAATCTCACCTAGATAAATCTTACCTGTGGATCCATCTAAGGAAATGTAATCTCCTTCCTGTACTGTCTTTCCACCTAATGTGAAAGATTTGCCATCTTCAGCAAACTTGATATCTCCGCATCCTGCTACACACGCTGTTCCCATACCACGTGCTACAACGGCTGCGTGAGATGTCATACCACCACGAGCTGTTAAGATACCTTCTGCTGCATGCATTCCTTCGATATCTTCTGGTGATGTTTCTAAACGAACTAAGATAACTTTCAGTCCTGCTTCATGATGCAGTTTCGCCATCTCAGCGTCAAAATATACTTTACCAGCAGCAGCTCCTGGAGATGCTGGAAGTGCTTCTCCGATTGGAAGAGCGGCTTTCAATGCTGCCTGGTCAAAGTTTGGATGCAGTAACTGATCTAATGCTTTCGCATCGATTCTTGAAACTGCTTCTTCTTTTGTGATCTTTCCTTCATCTACTAATTCACAGGCGATACGAAGTGCAGCTGGGGCTGTTCTCTTACCATTTCTTGTCTGTAAGAAGTACAGTTTTCCTTCCTGAATCGTAAATTCCATATCCTGCATATCACGATAATGTTCTTCCAGTGTATGAGCAATGTCCATAAACTGTTTATAACAATCTGGTAAGTCTTCTGCCAGTTTAGTAATTGGCTGTGGTGTACGAACACCAGCTACTACGTCTTCACCCTGTGCATTGATCAGGTATTCTCCGTAGATCTGTTTCTCACCTGTAGATGGGTTTCTTGTAAATGCCACACCTGTTCCTGATGTATCTCCCATGTTACCAAATACCATTGTCTGAACGTTAACAGCTGTTCCCCAGTCTCCTGGAATGTCGTTCATTCGACGATAATAGATAGCACGTGGGTTGTCCCAAGAGCGGAATACCGCTTTGATTGCTTCAAATAACTGGTCCTTTGGATCCTGAGGGAATTCTTCATTCAAAGCTTTGCGATAGATACCTTTGTATCTCTTGATCACTTCCTTCAGATCATCGGCATCTAAGTCTGTATCAAACTTCACACCTTTCTCTGCTTTGATGTCATCTAAGACATCTTCGAATTTCGCTTTATCCACTTCTTTTACAACGTCTGAGAACATCTGGATAAAACGACGATAAGAATCATATGCAAAACGAGGATTGCCTGTCTTCTTCGCAAATCCTTCGACAGCTTCATCATTCAATCCTAAGTTAAGGATCGTATCCATCATACCCGGCATGGATACTCTTGCTCCTGATCTTACTGATACTAATAGAGGATCTTCAAGGTCTCCGAACTTCTTTCCCTGAATCTCTTCCAAGTCTTTCATTGCTTCGATCACCTGTGATGCTACTTCATCACTGATCTTTCCACCGCAGTCATAATAGTTTGTGCACGCTTCTGTTGTAACTGTGAATCCCTGAGGAATTGGTAAGTTCAATCCTGTCATCTCTGCTAAGTTTGCACCTTTTCCTCCAAGAAGGTTACGCATCTCGGCATTTCCTTCACTAAATTTGTAGACCCATTTTGTTGCCATGTCAATACCTCCTAAAATTAAGTTATGTCACATTCATATGTCATTGAACTTATTGTACCACAAAATTCTAATTTTGCAAAACTTTTTTGTGTATTTTTCATAATTTTTTCTTTTTTCTTATCTTTTTCTTATAAAAACTGCACATTTACACGATTTTCGATGCATTTCTCGCTGTTATTTTTGTCTTATTACAACGATTTTTGTGTTTTCTTTTTTGTATACAATACACAAAAATCCCAGAGTCTTTTCACTGAAAAGACCCTAGGATTTCATTTTTATATCAAAGTTATTCAGTTTTTTAAGAATGTTTTCTTTTTATAGTCTGGTTTTTGCTGCTTCTTTTTTTCTTTATCCAAAATTTCTAATTATTTATTCTTTAAACAGATTCTCTCCACCCTGTTTGATCACATCTTGATACCAATAAAAACTATCTTTCTTATATCGATCTAATGTAGCGCCCTCTTCTTCTTCGCGATCTACATACACAAATCCATATCGTTTTTGATATCCATTCAGCCAGCTTAACAAATCCGTAAAAGACCATGTACAATATGCAAGCACTTCACAGCCTTCCTCGATGGCTTTTCCTAATTCTTTTAAATGTTCTCTTAGATAATCAATTCGATATTCATCATGAATCTTATGATCTTCCGTCTTCTTATCAAATGCTCCAAGTCCATTTTCCGAAATGATGATTGGCAGATCATAACGACTTGTGATCTCACGACAACAATAGCGAAGCCCAACTGGATCAATACTCCAATCCCAGTCTGTTGTCATCAAATATGGATTGCCTGGATTTTTATAAATTCCAGGAACTCCAAGTACCTGCGCAGAACCTTTCACTCCTGTTGTATTCATTGTACCATATGGTGTTACTCCATCCATCGGATTATACTCGCATACACAACTTTGATAATAATTAACTCCCATAAAATCAATCTCTGCCGCTGCTGCCTTTAAAATTTTCTGATCGTCTTTTGTGACAACTGGTGCAAATCCTTTTTTTCTTAAATAATTCATGGCTGCTTTGGGATATCTTCCATATGCATAAACATCCATCCACCAGAAATTCTTCAGTTCATCATAATCATGTTTTGACATAACATTTTCAGGTTTACAATCAAGTGCATAAGATGGTGTATAAGCAAAGCTTGCACCAATCTTTCCTGTTCCGCCCATCTCGCGATATGCCAAAACAGTCTTTGCATGTGCCATAAAGACGTGATGGTTCACTTGATAAAATGTTTTCTGATCGTCAAACTTTCCTGGAGGATGCTGTGCTGTCAGCCATCCAAGTGATGTAAAAATATTTTGTTCATTAAATGTAATCCAGTATTTTACCTTACTTCCATATGCCTTAAATAAAGTCTTGGCATAATTTACATAATCCTCAATGATCTCCTCAGATTCCCATCCTCCATAGAGATCCACTAATGCCTGAGGAAGATCCCAATGGTAGATTGTCACCATTGGTTCAATCCCATATTTTAAACATTCATCAATAATATTTTCATAAAACTCAATTCCTTTGGGATTGACCTCTCCTCTTCCTTCCGGATAGATTCTTGCCCATGAAACAGAAAAACGATAAGTTTTTAATCCCATTTCCGCCATCAACGCGATATCTTCTTTGTAGCGATGATAATGGTCAACTGCAACATCTCCGGTTGTCGCTTTATATGTTTTTCCTGGAATCCTTACAAATTGATCCCAGTTTGTGATCCCTTTTCCATCTTCTCTCCAGCCGCCTTCAATCTGATAGGCAGCTGAAGCACTTCCCCACAAAAATCCTTCTGGAAATTTTGTAACTTTCATTTCTTCCATAAATGTTACGCTTCCTTTCTGCTACTGTACACTTAATAATTTACTTTCCTTTGTTACTACTTTATCTTCACATGCTTTAACTTTTGCAAATTGTTCTGTATTGGAAATAATGATCGGTGTTGTTACATCGTATCCATCTGCTTTAATCTTGTCAATATCAAATTCTAGTAAGATATCCCCTTTTTTCATTGCATCTCCAGATTTTTTCTTTGGAGTAAAATATTTTCCTTTTAAATTTACTGTATCGATTCCTACATGTACCAAAAGTTCTACTCCATCTTCACTTACTAATCCTAATGCATGTCCTGTTTCAAAAACAGCATCTACTTTTCCGTCAAATGGTGCATAGACAACTCCTTTTTCAGGAATGATCGCTGCTCCTTTTCCTAAGATTTCTTGCGAAAATGTTGGATCTTTCACTTCTGTTAAAGGAATCACTTTCCCTTCAACTGGACTTGTAATGCTGATCTCATTATCTAATAACTGTGCATTAGATTCTTCTACAAAATCTAAATCATCATCTTCATCTACAATATCTTCAAAGCCAATAATCAGTGTTGCAACAAATGTAACAACTACTGTGACCAAAATTGTGAGTGCTGCAAATAATAATGTCTGTGGTTTTCCTTTTTCTACATACTGAACAATCGTTACGATTGCTGGTGTTGCAATTCCAAAACATTTCATTTGGAAAAATCCACCGACTAATCCACCAACAGCACCACCAATACATGCTCCTAACATTGGTCGTTTTAAACGAAGTGTTACACCATAAAGTGCAGGTTCTGTGATACCAGCAAATAATGCTGAAAACGCAGAAGATCCTGCGATCTGTTTAAAGTCTTTGTTTTTGCTTCGAAGTGCAACTGCAAGGGAGGCTGCACCCTGTGCCATATTAGAACATAATTCTCCGATACAGATAAAGTTCTCATATCCTGTTGTTGCGATCATCCCTAATTTAATCGGTGTAAATGCATGATGCATACCTGCCATAACAACGAATGGATAAACGCCAGCCACAAGACCAATGGCAATAAATCCTAATTTATCATGAATTGCATAAACTACTGTTGATAATCCATTACCACAAATAGCTCCTAAAGGTCCAAGAATGATCAATGCGATCGGTGCTTCAATTAAAACAACTAACATTGGTTTTAAGAAGTTCTTTGTGACAACTGGCGTAATTTTATCTACAAAACGTTCTACATATCTTAGAGAATATACTGCCAAAATGATTGGGATAACTGAATAAGAATAAGATGCATAAGTTACCGGAATATATTTCAAAAATTTCACAGTCTGTCCTGCATCATGTGCTGTATTCATCAGTGTGATCAAGTTTGGATGTAACATGATCAGTGCAATACTTGCTGCATAATACATATTTGTTCCAAACTTTTTGGATGCTGAAATTGCAATCAGTACTGGCATGAAGAAAAACGCACCATCTCCTATAACACTTAATAACTGATATGTTTGCCCATTTGTGCTTAACACACCGATCATAGGAAGTAATGTAAGCAATACTTTGATCATAGCTGCACCAATGATTGCTGGAATAACAGGTGCCATGATACCTGAAATCGTATCCATCAGCATTGTAAAGATATTTTTCTTTTCATTCGATTTTGCTGGTACTTCTTTTACTTCATTAGAAAAATTCCCAAGTTTATTTAATTCGTTAAATACGTTTCCAACATCATTTCCAATAATGATCTGATATTGTCCGCCCTTTTTCATGATTCCCATAACACCTTTTGTTTTCTTTACTGCTTCATCATCAACGATGGATTCATCTTTTAATGTGAAACGAAGTCTTGTCATACAATGTACCAGATTGATGACATTATCTTTTCCTCCAACTCTTTGAAGGATCTTTTTTGCTGTATTTTCATAATCCATTTTGTTTTCCTCCTTTTTTTCTGGATTTAAAAATTTTCATTTTTCTTTATATAACAAAGACCTGACAATAGATAAAATAATTCCCGGGGTTATTTCATCTATTGTCAGGTCTTGCTTAACTTAATAATAACAAACCTATGATTATTTTGTTTGTTCATCTAAAATTCGTTTGATATGAATTAATAAATATAATTGTTCATCAATTGTTAATTTATAGTTATATTGCTTTTTAATATATTCTGCAATTTTTTTTACTCCTGAAAAAGCATTTTCATTCTGTTCTACCATCACTTTATAAATTTCTTGCATCGTATCTTTATATTCCATATGGTCAAAGACTCTTGCCGCAAAAAACTTTAAATGTGTTAAAAATCTCTCATACGAAATAGATTCTTCATTTAAATCTATCTTAAAATGAATCCTTACAATCTGTAAGACTGTATTGATCAACTCTGTAATCTGATTCACATCGGTTATATTCTGTGCATTTAATTCTGCAGACACGATATGCATTGCAATAAATGCAGCTTCATCATCTCCCAAATCCTCTCCTGTCTGTTCTTTAATCCATTCAATCGCATGCATACCAACCTGATATTCCTTTGGATAAAACTTACGAATATCGATTTTCATCATATTCTTTAATGCGATTCCTTCCCGATAACGAGCGACTGCTGAATTGATATGATCGGTCAGTGTCACATATAAGGAATCTCTTATTTCTAATTTTTCTTTTTTTGCCTCTTTTACTACACGATCCACAATTCCAAGGTATTCTTCCGAAATCTCTTTTACTACTTCCTGTAGTCTCTTGCTTTCTTCTTTATTCTCTAGATGATATGTCTTATCTACCAGAGACTGATCAATATTTTCACCTTTTCTTTTTTTTAATCCAATTCCCGGACCTGTCATGATCAATTCCATTCCTTGTGAATCTACACTGACAACAGCATTTGTATTCAGAACTCTGATTATTTTCACGTTCATCCTCTCCTCTAATTTTATCTAAGTTTTTCATCATTTTTTGTATCTCTATAAATGTACAAGAAAAAATCCTGCTTTACAGGATTCTCCGCCTGCGGCGGGTCGCTTCTGCGACATATTACCCTTCCGCCGCAGTGCGATCCTGCCCGGAGCTCTTTTTCATATCATAAGGGATTCCATCGGAATTTCCTATGATATAAAAAAAGACTGCTTAAGACATACTTCTCTTCCTATGTCATAAACAGTCTTGCTTACCATTACGTAATAACAAACTTACTGCTATTATAATATCAGGTAACTTTTTATTTGTCCATTGTTTTTTCTATTTTCGTCATTTATTCTAATTTCACAAACTTTTTTTGTGCATTATGACGAATCTATAAATTTTTATGTATTTTCCATAATTTTTACATTTTATTTTTAATTCTAATCCGCAATCTTATCGATCGCATTTGTCACAGCATCTATGTTTTTGTGACCATCTAACATCTTTTGTTTATAATCTGGTTCTTCCTGCTTCTCTTCTTTCACACTGATCTCCCAGAATGGTCCCCCTGCATTAGCACCTTCTTTGCCTTGTCGGATCACTTTCTTAAGCGACCACGTCTCAGCTGTTCTGGCTCTGCTTCCTACATCGGCAATCTTTACTTTATCTTTGCCGACCATTCTTGTTAATACAACAAAATGTCCATTCTTTGTGAAATCTCCAGGCCCCATCAGTGCCACGACTGGATGTCCTGCTCTTAATGCTTTCTCTACAGCATCTTTATCCATTCCGAGACCTTTACACTCCATTCCGTATAATTTGGATAATCCTGGAACTACGCTATGAGAACATCCCTGTCCTGTGTAATACCATCCATGTTTATATGCCTGTTTGCACATCTTGGGAACATCAGCTTTCTTTCCAGTTAAAGAACTGTAGCATACAGCAACTGCGGTTGGTCCGCATCCTGCTGCCTGAATCGTACTTCCTCCGATCTTCTTTCCCGGATAATCTGCCTGATTATAATAAACAACTTTTAATTGCTTGTTCTCTGTCTGCTCTGCAGCCATAACCCCTGCTGTCTGTGTCATCATCATTGCTGCGATCCCCATCGTTGCGATCACTCTGCCAGTCATCTTGTTCAATCTCATAGTACCCTCCAGATAACTTCTGCTTTTGACATAATACATCAGTTATTAATTATAACAGAGGGTAGTTTGTTAATCAAGTGTTTCAATTGTTAATTTTTTATTAAATCTCGTTTACATTTTTTTATTTTTTTGCCAAAAGATGATAAATGTCGCTGCATTTATTCATGAATTTTTCGCTGTGTCGTTCCTGCAATTCCAAGCTGTGCACGATATTTTGCTACAGCTCTTCTTGAAATCTTCATATTCTTTTGTTCTAACAAACTTACGATCTTACTGTCACTTAATGGTTTTTTCTTATCTTCTTCTTTCACAAGCCGTCTGATTTCTTCCTTAATCTCTTCTGTCGTCGAATCTTGGTCTCCAAATGTCTGTGTATTATTAAAAATGTCTCTCATTCCGATCGTTCCACCTGGATATTGAATATACTTTCCTTTGACTGCGCGACTTACCGTTGATACATGCATTTCAATATCATCTGCTATATTTTGCATGGTCATTGGTTTCAACTGCTTATGATTCATAAAATATTCTCTCTGACGGTCAAGAATTGCCTTTGAAATCTTAAGCATCGTCTCTCTTCTTTGTTCAATGCTTGTAATGATAAAACGACATCTCTCATATTTCTTTCTGAAATATTCTTTTAGCTCAGAATCTTCTGCCTGTTCCATCATTTTGACATAATAATCATTGATTGAATAATCACCGATCCAGTCATCATTTAAACGAATCTTTAGTTCTTCTCCATCTTTTTCCATTAAAATGTCTGGGACGATATACTGATCGGTTCCCCCTGTATATCCACTTAACGGTCTTGGATTTAATTCTTGAATTTTAAAAATATACTTTCTTACCTGTGATGTCTTAATATCAAGTGCTCTTGAAACAGTCGATAAATGTCCCATTGCAATATCTTCCAGGTGATTTTCTACGATATATCGCAGGTCATCATTTAATAATCCTTCTCTTTCAAGCTGAAGAAGGAGACATTCCGATACACTTTCTGCAAATACACCTGCTGGTTCTAATTGCTTGAGATGATCTAAAAGCCTTTCACAATCTTTTTCTTCAATTCCAAGCTTATGACTGATCTCTTTTGTGGAAACAAGCAAAAGCCCAGATTCCTCTAGGCATTGTGCCATGTATTTCATAACATTCCACTCTTTCTTTGTATAATCTTTTGCATTTAACTGTTCCATAAAGAAGGCTTCGGGATCTTCGATTTTCTTATCTTCAATATCACTTTGCTCAATATCCTGATATCCGCCTGCATTTCCATGCAGTGTAAAGAATTCCTTTCCAGATTCCTTATGTTCCATCAATGGATTTTCTGCATATTCATCCTGCAAAAACTTCTCAAGTTCATAATTATCAAACGATAAGATCTTTAATGATTGTACCTGAAACTGATTTAATTGCTGTGACAAGCCTTGTTCCAGCTTCATTTCATATGACATTTTACATCCTCCAATTACTTTCTTTGATCAAGTACTTAATCTTATCATAATCTATTTTCACTCTGAATAAAAGAGATTTTGCTTGGATGATCTCTTTTTCTAAGTTATATCTATTTTCCCGCTTTCTCTTCTTCTATGGTCTTCTGAAATTCTTTCACATCTTTTGCGATCTCACCGCTTAATAACAGCATACAGATCAGATTTGGGATTGCCATCAATGCATTTGCAATATCTGAGAAGTTCCATACAAGCTCCAATGTCTGTGTTGCCCCGACATAAGCTACCAGAGAAAAGATAATTCGGTAGATCATGTTGAACTTATGAGTTCCCATCAGATACTCAAACGCCTTTTCTCCATGATACTCCCATCCAAGAATTGTGGAAAATGCAAAAAGTGCAATTCCGATCGTTACCAGATATCCTCCAACTTTTCCAAGAACTGTGGAAAATGCCGCAATCGTTAATGCAGAACCTATGTACATCTCTCCTGTTGCCGGATCGATCTGTCCGAGCACTCCGGAGCTTGCGATCGCAAGACCTGTGATCGTACAGACAACGATCGTATCCCAGAAAGTTCCTGTCATATTGATATATGCCTGCCGAACCGGATGATCTGTTGTTGCTGCTGCCGCTGTGATCGCTGCTGATCCCATTCCAGCTTCATTTGAAAAGCATCCTCTCGCAACTCCATAACGTGCTGCATTCATCATAGATGCAACGATATTTCCACAAAGAGCTCCTCCTACCGCTTTCACACTAAATGCCATGTGAAAGATCATGGAAAGTCCTGCTGGAAGATTACTGATATTGCCAAGAATGACGATGACACCTGCGATCACATAAAAGATTGCCATCACTGGAACTACGACAGAAGATACTTTTGATATCGTTTTTATTCCACCGATGATGATCAACAATGCTAAAATGGTGATCACTGCTCCAACAGTACTGACCGATATTCCAAATGTCTCATGAACTGCTGTTGAAATTGAATTTCCCTGTGTCATATTTCCAATTCCAAAGGACGCGATCACGGCAAATAAAGCAAACAACCACCCAAGTACAGCTCCAAGCTTTTTGTTCTTGAGTGCCTTTTTCATTGTATACATTGGTCCACCGGACATCTCGCCCTTTTCATTGACTTCTCTGTATTTGATCGCCAACATACATTCTGAAAATTTAGATGATAATCCAAAACATGCAGAAATCCACATCCACACCAATGCTCCAGCACCTCCTGAAACCATTGCTGTCGCTACTCCTACGATATTTCCAGTTCCGATCGTTGCCGCCAGTGCTGTTGTCAATGCTGAAAATGGTGATACATCACCCTCTCCTCTGTTTTTTGTTCTGGATTCTTTACTTAATGTCTTTTTAATTGCCCAAGGAAGATTTCTCCAAGTCAGGAAATTGCATCGAATTGTTAAAAGGATTCCTGTTCCCACGAGAAGCACTAGCATCACTGGTCCCCATACAAAGGCATCCACATCAGATATGATCTTACTTAACATATACTATCTCTCCTCTCTGATCTTATTTTCATTTCTAAAATGCAAAAAAGGAGCAACGAAAATTCGTTGCTCCTTCAACTTATGAACTCAGTATAGCCATATATGACCACTCTGTCAATATTTATTTTAAGGTCATACCAATGCTTTCCCGATCATCTCACCCTGCCTGATCTTTGTCTCACACTGGTTCTTGGTACGTTCTAACAGTTCTTCTCTGATCTCAACCTTATCCTTTTCTAATAATAAAATGATCGTTGAACCTCCAAACTGAAAATATCCTTTCTCAATCCCGCGCCTCATAGATCCGGCTCCATCGTGATTAACAATCTTTCCAACCATCAATGCTCCAACTTCCATCTGGAGTGCATCTCCAAAATGTTTTGTCTTCATCAATGTATATTCTCTGGTATTCTCTTTATAGATTTTCACATGATCATTTGCGATCGGATTGACGGTATGATAAACTCCATCAATCCTATGATTCTCACTCTTAATTCCATCATCAAAATAGCAATATCTATGATAATCATCTACTGTCAGGCGTAAGATCACGGCATAACCGCCCTGAAAATGTCTTGCGATCTTACGGTTTCTGATCAATGAATCCAACGTATATCTTGTATCCTTTACAACAAAAGATGTCTTCTCTTCGATCGGATACACACTTACTTTACAGTCGCAAGGACTTCCTAAGATTGTTTTATCTTCCGGAAATGGACGTTTTCCTTCTTTGATCTTTCTTGAGAAGAATTCATTATAAGATTTATAATTTTTCTTCTCATATTCACTCATATCAATATGATTATTCTTGACAAATCCTTTGATCAGACATTTGGAGATGGGAGAACTTAAGAAAGCTCCCCCTAGTTTGGATACCCAAGGTCTGATTAATATTTTTAGACTGGCTCGTCCTGCCATAGTTGTATACATCCAATGAAGCAAACGATCTTGCCCATTCTCTTCTTCGTAAATATTTCCATCTCTATCGGCATATCTCATCTACGATTCTCCTATCATCTTACAGTAAGAACATCTTTACTGCGATCAATGCTCCAATAACTACAAATGCAAGCATACATTTCTTATCTGGTTTAAAGACTTTAAAATCAAATACAAATAAGAAAGCGATCACTGCTAACATTGCAACATATATGTATGGAAATTCTTCTGGAAAGAATCTTCGAAGCTGATATACGATCGGAATGATCAGTGCAACCGATGTAATTGGCAGTCCCTGATAATGTTTTCTTCTGGAACTGCTGTGTGCCTGACGCTGTTCTTCTGTAACATTAAAATATGCCAGACGAATAACTCCGCCTAAAACATAACACATATAAATGATCCTTGCATACCATTGGTCCATTCCAAGGCAGTAACCGATCACAACCGGATACACTCCAAAACAGACAAGATCACATAAAGAATCAATCTCGATTCCAAACTTCTTGGCGTCTTCGCTTCTCTTGATCATCTTTGCGATCGTTCCATCATACATATCTGTTAATCCTGAGATCATCAAACATAAAATTGCGATCTTAAAGTTTCCATTGAATGCCTGTGACATTCCAAATACTGCACTGACAACTCCTAAATATGTCAGTATTACAGATGCATTATAAAATCCTATCATACCTTTTTCCCTCTATTCTTTACGCTTTATCGTAACATGTGCGACTCCTGTCATCACTGCACTGATCAATACCAGTGCATAATAACTGATTCCTCGGCTTAACAGCATTGCCGGATATAATAATCCGCCAACAAAAATCTTCTTAAAGATATTTAAAAATAAGCCTTCACTGATTCCCATTCCGCCTGGCAACGGAAGCATATCCACAGAAATTGAAATAACACTCTGTAAAGCAACTACATCAATAAATCCTAATGCAGAAAGTCCCATTGCTCTGTATACAAGATATGTAATTGAAAAATGGATCAGTCTCTGAATCAATGTGACAACGAACATCCGAAAAATAAAAATCCGATGTCCTTGAATGATTGCTGCTGCTTTATGATACTCGATCATAGAATTCTGAAGTTTTTCAAGACGTTCTTCTTTTTTCTTTAAAATATGGAACTTTTCTAATTTCTGAAACAGCCACAGCACGATTTTGGATGCTAACGTTGGCTCAAATACAAGAATCAGCATGAACGCAACACAAAACACATTCAATGCCATTCCAAGGTAAAAGAAGAATGCTGCCTTCCCAATATATTCTGCCACAAGAAAATGACGGAATAAAAAGATCAGTGCTCCTAAAAATACCAGAACAAATTTATATAAAATGGTAACGATCATCAAAATGACGGTTCCCACGGATATGTCAACTTTATCGCGGTTCATGTAGTAAAGCTGCATTGGCTGTCCGCCAGTTGCAGACGGTGTAATACAACTGAAAAAGAAACCTACAAACGAATATTTGACGCAATTTCTCTTCGGCACATCATTGTAATGAAGCAGCCGTAGCATGCGATAAATAATATACGACTCGCAGCACACAAACACAACGATCATAACCAATCCCGCAATATAATATGCAGGTTTTACTGATTTTAGAACTTCCGCCAGCTCAGAAAGTTCCTTTCCTTTCAATACGGCATATGCAGTCAATCCAAATAATGCAAAGAAAAAGACTGTATTACCGATGACTTTTTTCTTATTCTTCATCTTTCCTACCCTTTGATCTCCGATAATTTTCCTTTGTATTTCACAGATTTTCTCTCTAAACCAACTCGTTGGTTGATCTTCTCAAACACCTTCCAGAGTCCTTGATACAAATTGGTCTTTCTTCCGATCAGATAACAAACTTCACTTAAAATGATCCCGCCAAACACATCTATGATATAATGCTGCTTGGTTACCTGCGTGGAAATACAGACTAAAATTGCAAAAACAAGTGAAAATCTCTGATACCACACTGGAATCTTCTTCTGATGCCTGATTCCAATATAACAAAACCAGCTTACCAAACAGTGAATCGATGGAAATAAGTTTGCCGATTGATCGATCGAATACACAAATCGTAATGCCTGATCCCAAAATCCTATTCCTGTGATCTCTGGTCTTACCAGCGTTGTTGGCAAAAAGACAAAGAAAATCCCACATACGATCCTTGACAGATAATCTGCTGTCAAAAATCTATACATATGTTCTCTACTGATTCTCGCAGTCATAATGTAGTTCACAACCCAAAACACATAACATATCAAATAAATACTTGTAAATTCTGGGATCACCGGTACCATCCGGTCAAATGCTGTTGTAAAATCATGATGATATAATCCTTTACAAAGCACCATTGTTCCACTGTAAACCAACGTATTCAGTACTAACGCTGTGATCAGCGGAATGATAGAATACTTCGGAATCCATCTCAGAACATAATCTTTTTTCTGATTCATATGTCTGCTCCTTCCAATGATCTATCCTCTTTCTTTTCTCTCTTATGGTTCTTCCATATATCAAAGAATCATGTCAATTCTGACATGATTCTTGTACTATTATATCTTTTCTCTTTTTAAAAGTAAAGGAAAGCGGTCATATTTAATAGTTTTGTAAGATTTACTCTGCTTTCTTTTTTCTTCTATTGAAGAGTCCATAAATACATGGAACCACTAATAATGTTAGTAAAGTTCCATAAATCAAACCACCGATCGTAACGATCGCCATCGGCTGCATCATCTCGGCACCTTGCCCTAAACCAATCGCCATTGTAGATAATCCAAGGATCGTTGTAAGGGCTGTCATCAAGATCGGGCGTACACGCATCGTACCTGCTGTCAGGATTGCTTCTTCAAATTCGTATCCCGATTCTCTTAACTGATTGATCGTATCTACTAGCACGATACCATTATTTACAATGATACCTGCAAGCATAACAAATCCGATCATTGCGATCGCACTTAAGTCTTTTCCAGTGATCAGCAGTCCTAAGAATCCTCCTGTAAATGCCATTGGAATCGTAAATAAAATGATAAATGGCGATTTCAGTGACTGGAACTGTGCTACCATGATCAAATACATAAATGCTACTGCCAGCAATAACATCAGGCCAATCTGTCCTGTTGTTTCCTGAATGGATTCCATCTCACCTTTCATTGTAATACTGTATCCTTTTGGTGCATTGTATTTCTTAATCTTCTTTTGTACAGCGCTGCTGACTTTTCCTACATTGTAGCCATCTTTGATCTCTGATGTTACACTCAATGTTCTTTCCTGCTGGTTTCTATTAATAGAAGATAAACTGTCACTATTTCTGAAGTTCGCTACCTGATCCAATGTAACTTCTTTTTCTTTTCCACTTACTGTTCCTGTAAGTTTCACTTTCTTAAGATCATCTCTTGTCAATGTATTCTTTGCACTATTTCCAACATTGACACTATACTCTTTTTCATTGATCGTGATCGTTGTTGCTTCACTGGCATCTTTTAATTTCTCACTTAACTGTTGATAGATCGTTGCAACTGTTAAACCATTTTTTACTGCCTTTTTCTTGTCTACCACAACATAAAGATCTGGTGTTGTCTCTTCACTTCCATTCGAGATGTTCTGTGTTCCTTTCGTATCCTCTACAATCTGGGCAATATCTTTTCCAATAGATCTTAGTTTATTTAAATCATTTCCTTTGATCTGTACGGAAATACCGCTTCCACCAAGTGCACTCATATCCATACTGGATTCCTGCACTTCAACCTCACAATCAAATTTCTTTGTTTTCTTTAGGATTTCTTTCTTGATCTCTTTGTTTGTATGTTTCTTCTTTTCTTTTAATAAAACATACATACTGGATTGGTCTTCATTTGAAGATCCTCCTGATGTCATTGAAGAGATTCCGGAAGAGCCAGAGGATATCATTCCTGCTACACTATCAACATCTTTGATCTCTTTTACTTTCTTCATTACTGTATCTGTCATTGATGCTGTTTCTTCCATTGAAGCTCCCTTTGGCATTTTGATCGTCATCGTCATCTGTGTGCTGTCCATGCTTGGCATTAAAGAGCTTCCAATATTCATTGCTCCAAAAATACTTCCCACAAACAGTGCAAGTGTTACAGCTACCACAATAATCTTACGATTTAACAACCGTGTCATAACTTTACGGTATAATATCTGCAGTTTATTGATCACTTTACTATCTTTTTGTGTGACTTTGTTGAGTACTCCAGCTGACATCATTGGCACAAATGTCACCGCTACGATCAGGCTGGCTACCAGAGAGTAACCGATGGTTAGTCCCATATCCACAAAGAGCTGTTTTGTAAGCCCTGTCGTGAATACGATCGGCAGGAATACAGAAATTGTTGTTAGTGTCGAAGATGTGATCGCTCCTGCAACCCCTCTTGCTCCTGTGATCGCTGCTTCTTTAACTGGAACTCCTTCTTTTCTTAATCGATAGATATTCTCAATAACTACGATCGAGTTGTCCACAAGCATTCCCACTCCAAGTGCGAGTCCCGACAAGGAGATTACATTTAGCGTAATTCCTGTAAAGTACATCAACACCACCGCAAAAATGACACTTAATGGAATGGAGCATGCAATAACGATCGTCGGTCTGACGTCTTTCAAAAATAATAATAGGATAAAGACTGCAAGGATTGCTCCCATTAACAGATTCTGGATGACAGAACCTGTCACCATATCAATGTATACACCCTGATCCATAATATTAACATAATGGAATCCTTTATTTTCTTTGGTAAGTGTCTTCATCTTCGCTGCAACTTTGTCTGCTACATCAGCTGTAGAATAATTATTCTGTTTCTGGACTGTTAATACAACACCGTTATTTCCATTCACACGACAATATGTATCTGCTGAGTTATCTACAATCGCTACGTCTGCTACATCACAAAGTTTGACCGGTGGGATTCCTTTGATTCCAAGATCTAATAATTCCATATTGGCAAGATCTTTTTGATTCGTCACCTTATCTCCAACACGTACCAGATACTGTGTATTCCCTTCACTGATATATCCTGCCGGCATCTCAAAGTTCTGTGCTGTTAACAGTGCTTTGACATTCGCAACTGTCAGCTTATTCTTAATATTTGCAGCTTCTTTTGCCTGCTCTTTGCTGGAATCAAGTTGCTGCTGGCTGGAATTCAACTGTGCTTCTCCCTGTGCCAGTTTGATCTCCCCATCATTCATCTTCTGGGTTGCCGTTGCTGATTGTACATTAAACTGTGTCAGTTTAGAATTGATCGTTTTCTTTCCTTTTTTAATCTGTTTTAATGCATTGTTTAATGTTTTTAAATTCTTATCCAATGCTTTGATCGAACTTTTTGCTGTTGTCTCATGCTTTTTCAGTTCTTCGATCTGAGCCGCAAGCTGCATCTTTGTTGCTGCATCCGGAACTTGTTTTGCCTGTTCTTCCATCTTGGTAATCTGTGTTTTTAATGTCTTGAGGGATGTCTGCAACGATTGTTTCTGCACCTTCAAATTCGTGATTGAACTCGTTACCTGCACCTCTTTCTGAGCAAGACTTAACTGTCCATCCGTAAGTGCAGTCTGAGCTTTCGCAAGCTGAGTATTAGCCTTTGTTCTCTGTGCATCTAATGTGTTCTTTCCAGATTCCATCTGGGCTCTTGCCTGATCAATCTTATTTTGAGCTTCATCAAACTGACCATTCAATGCCTTCTCGATCTTCTCATTTAATTTATCGATCTTCTTCTCGCTGATGATCGCATTGATCTGTTCTGTTACAAGTCCTGTACTACTTACGGATGCGACTCCGTCAACAGCTTCTAAAGATGGTGCAATCTTATCATTGATCAACTCTGATAATTCCGTATTACTTAACTTATCAGAATCCATAGTTGTTACCATAACCGGCATCATATCCGGATTTAATTTCATGATCGTTGGATTGCCTACTTCGTCTGGCCAGTAGCCTTTGATCATGTCAAGCTTCTCTCTCATATCAAGAGATACTGCATTCATATCCGTGTCACCTTCAAATTCCAAAATGACCATTGACATATTCTCACTGGAAATTGAATTAACTTCTTTGATATTTGAAATCGTTGCCATTGATTGTTCCACTGGTTTTGTAACTGTCGTTTCCACAGTCTCCGGAGATGCTCCCTGATATGTCGTCATAACGATTGCATATGGCAGTTCCATACTTGGAAGCAAGTCTGTTGTCATCTTTGTAAATGACACGATTCCTAAAATGATAACTAGTACAACCGCTACAATGACTGTATACGGTTTCTTTACGCTGAATTTTGAGATCATTTTCTTACCTTTCTCATATTTCTTTTCTTATTCCTTATTTGTCTCTTTTGATTACTATTTTGATAACCAAAGTAATTTAATGATATTCCTGTTTCTTAAAGAAGTCAATCACTTTTATTGATAATTGTCAATTAATGTATCGGATTGTGAACTTTTTTTCACACAACAAAAAGAAACCAGAATACATCTTCTTATGTACTCTGGCTTCTGTATATTCTTGATCTCTTATTCTACACTGTAGTTTGGTGCTTCTTTTGTGATATGGATGTCATGTGGATGACTTTCTTTTAAGGATGCAGCAGAAATCTTAACAAATTCTCCTGTCTCCTGTAATGTCTTGATATCTTTTGCTCCACAATATCCCATTCCAGAACGAAGACCACCCATCATCTGGAAGATTGTGTCTTCAACAGTTCCTTTATATGCAACACGTCCTTCGACACCTTCTGGAACTAACTTCTTAGCGTTTGTCTGGAAGTAACGGTCTTTACTACCATTCTCCATAGCTGCTAAGGATCCCATTCCACGATATACTTTGTATTTTCTTCCCTGATATAATTCAAAGTCTCCAGGGCTTTCGTCACATCCTGCAAGCATACTTCCTAACATACATACATCAGCTCCAGCTGCGATCGCTTTTGTAAGTTCTCCTGAATATTTGATACCACCATCGGCAATAATTGGAATTCCTGCTTTCTTAGCTTCTTCATATGCACTCATGATCGCTGTGATCTGTGGTACACCGATACCAGCTACGACACGAGTTGTACAGATAGATCCAGGTCCGATACCGATCTTCACACAGTCAGCTCCTGCTTCGATCAGTGCTTTTGCTCCTGCTCCTGTTGCAACGTTACCTGCGATCACCTGAAGATCTGGGAATTTGTCTTTGACCATTCTTACGACTCTTAATACGTTTGCAGAATGTCCATGTGCTGAGTCAACAACGATAACGTCAACATGAGCATTCACTAATGCCTGCACACGATCTAAAACGTCTGCTGTGATACCAACACCAGCTCCACATAATAATCTTCCCTGATCATCTTTCGCTGCATTTGGATATTTGATCTGTTTCTCAATATCTTTGATCGTGATCAATCCTTTTAAATTAAAGTCATCATCAACGATTGGTAATTTTTCTTTTCTTGCTTTTCCTAAAATCTGTTTTGCTTCTTCTAATGTAATTCCTTCTTTAGCTGTTACTAGTCCTTCAGAAGTCATAGATTCTTTGATCTTCTTAGAGAAATCTGTCTCGAACTTTAAGTCACGGTTTGTGATAATACCAACAAGCTTTGTACCTTCTGTAATTGGTACACCGGAAATACGATACTTCGCCATTAAGTCGTCAGCATCCTGAATGGTATGTTCTGGTGATAATGAAAATGGATCTGTGATAACCCCGTTTTCAGAACGTTTTACCTTATCCACTTCTTCTGCCTGTTCTTCAATTGACATGTTCTTATGTATAATACCAATTCCACCCTGTCTTGCCATTGCGATTGCCATGCGGTGTTCTGTAACAGTATCCATGCTGGCACTCATCAGTGGAATATTTAACTGAATTTTGTTTGTCAATCGTGTACGTGTATCCACATCATTCGCAATCACTTCTGAAAATGCTGGTACTAATAAAACATCATCAAATGTAATTCCTTCACCAATTAACTTACCCATTTTCTTGTTTTCCTCGCTTTCTTGTATTTTAATATCTGATTTGTATTGTTAGATATGTTAACAAATAGTTTCTTTGATGTCAACAGATTATTTTATACTTTTTTTAAAACGTATGGATTATTTTCTGTACATGTATAAATTTTTCTGAATATTCTAAATATAATAATCCATACTTCTGTCTTTTTAAGTACAAGAAAAGGAATTACTGCTTTCACAATAACTCCTTTTCTATGATCTTGATATCAATCTGCATGATATCTCTTGTAATTTCTACTCTTCTACGATAGAAAGTTTACTTCCGATCGCAAGTTTTGGCATTGGTTTTGCCTCAACACAAATACTTCCAGGAAGACCTGCTTCTTTCGCTCCACTGAAGACAACGGTTAAATGTCCCAGTGTCTCCAAATTAGACTGGGCAATATCTCCTACGGCAGTGATGAGATATTCTTTCTGATCCACAACCAGTTTATCTCCTTTTTTGATTGTTCCGTCTACCTTCTTCTGATCGATGAAATGACAGAAATCTTTTAATGTATCTGGTACATTGTCTCCGAATAATACAAACATACCTTCCTCAAAAAAAGCATCTACCTGTTCTCCCAGTTCGATAATCTCAGTCTGAAATATTGCTTTTCCCATTTGGAATCCTCCTTTTATTTACCCTGTAATTTCTGATCGATTGCTGCTGCTGCTTTCTTTCCTGCTCCCATGGCAAGGATAACTGTTGCTGCTCCAGTTACTGTATCTCCACCTGCGTATACACCATCTTTGCTTGTCTCCATTGTCTCTTCGTTGACAATGATTCCACCCCACTTCTGAGTGTCAAGTCCTGGTGTTGTGTGACGGATCAGTGGGTTAGGGCTCTGTCCGATCGCAATGATGACTGTATCAACATCAAGATCATAGTTAGATCCTTCGATTGGCTGTGGAGAACGTCTTCCAGATGCATCTGGTTCACCCAGTTCCTGTTTAATGATCTCCATGCTGCTTACCCATCCATTTTCATCTGCTTTGATCGCAGCTGGGTTATTTAAGAATTTGAAGATAATTCCTTCTTCTTTTGCGTGATGTAATTCTTCTAAACGTGCTGGTGCTTCTTCCTCGCTACGGCGATATACGATATAAACTTCTTCTGCACCTAATCGTTTTGCTGTTCTGGCAGCATCCATTGCTACGTTACCAGCACCTACGACTGCTACTTTCTTACCAACTTTGACTGGAGTTGGGCACTCTGGGAATTTGTATCCCTTCATTAAGTTTACACGAGTCAAGAATTCATTTGCAGAATATACTCCTAAGTGGTTTTCTCCAGGAATATTTAAAAATCTTGGAAGTCCTGCTCCACTTCCTACGAAGACTGCTTTGTATCCATCTTCCATTAATTCATCAATTGTGATAGAACGTCCAACGATTACGTTTGTTTCGATATCTACACCTAACTTCTGAACGCTTTCGATTTCTTTTGCTACCAGATCTTTTGGCAGACGGAATTCTGGAATACCATAACTTAATACTCCACCTGGTTTATGTAATGCTTCAAAGACTGTTACATCATAACCTTTCTTGATCAGTTCTCCGGCACATGTGATACCAGCAGGTCCACATCCGACAACTGCTACTTTCATTCCGTTCTTCTCAATATTAACTTCTGTTTCTTTGGCGTTTGCCATATGCCAGTCTGCGACAAAACGTTCCATACGTCCAATACCAACAGGCTCTCCCTTGATACCACGGACACATTTTCCTTCACACTGGTTCTCCTGTGGACATACTCGTCCGCAGATTGCAGGTAATGCATTCTCTGTTGTGATCACTTCGTATGCACCTTCAAAATCTCCTGCTGCTACTTTCTCGATAAATGCTGGAATTGGTACGTTAACCGGACATCCTCCAACACAAGGTTTATTCTTACAGTTTAAGCAACGAGCTGCTTCTTCCATTGCCATCTCTTTTGTATATCCAAGAGCAACTTCTTCAAAGTTCTTATTACGGACATTTGGGTCCTGTTCTGGCATAGCTACCTTCTTAAGACTCATATTTGCCATCGTTTACATCCCCCTTCCAATTCTACATTCATGTTCTTCTTCTCTGAACATACCCTGACGTTGCATACATTCGTCAAAGTTTACTTTAAATCCATCAAAATCTGGTCCGTCAACACATGCGAATTTTGTTTCTCCACCGATGTTGACACGGCATCCACCGCACATTCCTGTTCCGTCGATCATGATCGGATTTAAAGATACCATAGTTGGGATGTCATATTCTTTTGTGATCTTAACCACATTCTTCATCATGATAAGTGGCCCGATTGCGATAACTTCATCGTATTTTACTCCAGCTTTGATCTGGTCTTCTAATACTGTTGTAACGAAACCTTTGGTTCCAAGACTTCCGTCATCTGTTGCAATATATACATTATCGCAGAATTCTTCGAATAATTCCTTAAGAATAACAAATTCTGCACTCTTACCACCAATGATCACATCAACTGGTACTCCCATCTTCGCTAACTTACGAAGCTGTGGATATAATGGGGCTGCACCTACACCACCGGCTACACCGATGACACGGTCACACTTGTGCAAAGGAGCTGGCTGACCTAATGGTCCCACGAAATCCTGTACATAATCTCCTTCTGCTTTCTTGCTTAACAATTCTGTTGTATATCCTACAACCTGATAAATGATCGTTACTGTCTCTTTCTCACGATCATAATCTGCGATCGTTAAAGGAACCCTTTCTCCATCTTCATCTACTCGGATAATGATGAACTGTCCCGGTTCACATTTTCTTGCCACATAAGGAGCATGAATCTCCATTAACTCAACTGCCTGGTTGAGTGTCTGCTTCTTGACAATCTTATACACCACGTACACCTCTTTCTTAAAATATCTTCTTTTTATTATACATGGAATCTGCACAATAAGAAAGTATTTTTTTATTTATTTTTTATCGGCAATAAAATTTTATTTCGCATTAAAATATTTAATATAATTTTATTGTTTTTTATGTAAAAAGCAGCATAACTGCTTTCTTTGCTGCCATGCTGCTTACTTTCTAGATTATTATAGAGCTGCTTCGTAAATACTTACAATATCTTCTTTACTCAATGGTACAAAAGATCCCTTGCATCCATCGGCCGCTTTCTGTGCCATAATGTCAAAATATTCTTTATCAATTCCAACATCTGTTAACGTCTGTGGAAGTCCCATCTTCTTAAAGTACTCTCTCGTATATGCAATTCCTTCTTTGGCTGCTGCCATGTCATCGTCATTTACAACATCCCAGACATTTCTTGCATAGTCTGCAAATTTATATGCTGTATCATCATTCAATGCAAATTCCATCCAGTGAGGTGTTAAGATCGCTAATCCTTCTCCATGTGTGATATCATAGAATGCGCTTAATTCATGTTCCATTGGATGTACACACCATGCGACTTCAGCTCCATATTGAATCATTCCGTTAATGGCCATACTTGCTGTCCACATCAGATTAGCTCTTGCATCATAATTGTCTGGTTCTTCTAAAGCAACAGGACCATATTTAAAACAGTTCTTTAACAGTCCTTCCGCAAATCTTGCTTGAACGTCTGCATTCTTCACATTGGTAAAGTAATTCTCACAAATATGACTGATGATATCTGCTGTTCCAGCCGCTGTCTGTTTTTTTGATACCGAATAGGTATATTGCGGATCAAGGATTGACATCTTTGGTTTCATATGATCACTTGCAGTTCCCCATTTTTCATTCTTTGACATATCGGAGATAACCGCAAATTTATCCATCTCTGATCCTGTGGCTGATAATGTCAGGACACTGTAAATTGGCAATGCTTTCTTGATCCATCTTGGTGTAATAACCAGATCCCATGGATCCCCATCATAGCAAGCTCCTGCCGCTACAACCTTTGCACAGTCAATGACAGATCCTCCTCCAATAGCAAGTACCATATCGATGCTGTTTTCTTTACAAAGTTTTACACCTTCTCTAACAGATTCAATCTTTGGATTTGGTGCGATTCCTGATAATTCAAAGAGTTCCATATCTTCTTCTTTTAAAATCTTGACTGCTTCGTCATAAATTCCTGCTTTTTTGATACTTCCACCGCCATAACATAGTAAAACTTTGTTACCGCTCTCTGAAAGTTCACTAAGATGAGAAATCTGTCCTTTTCCAAAATGAATCTTTGTTGGAATAGAATACGTAAAATTGTTCATGGCTACCTCCTGTTTTTAGCGTTTCATTTATTCTTCGTCTAACATGACACTTACCCTGTACATTCCAGGTTTGCTTGCCTCTTCATAAGCTTCCTGCAGTCTGCTTAGTGGAAATTTCTTCTCTTCTACCAATTTAGACACATCCACAACCTTGGTACTTAATGCTTTGGCAGCTTCTTTGAAGTCTTCATGATCTGCCCCGAATGTCCCGATCAGTTCCATCTTTCTATAGTGTAACATATTTGAGTCAACTTTCAACTCTGGAACTGGATATCCTGCCGCAAATAATAACATTCTTCCATCATTTTGTTTTAACATCTCAAGTCCCTGACTGTTGGCACTGGTTGCTCCAACAGCTACGATCACAGCATCTGCTCCAATTCCTTCCGTTAACTCTTTTACCTTTTCTACAGGATCACTTTCATTACAGTCTATCACTTCAAATCCCATCTCTTTGGCTGTCTCAATCTTCTTAGGAATCATCTCTGATACGATCACACGACATCCGTAAGCTTTCGCTGTCTGGGCGTTAATTAATCCCATAGTTCCTGCACCAATGACTACAACTGTTTCAAATGGCTTTAATCTTAATTTCTTTGCTCCATGAATGACTGTTGCAAGTGGTTCCATAAATCCTGCTTCCGATGGATTTAGGTCATTCGCCACTTTATAAACTCCACTTGAATTCTTTACACAATAATTTGAAAAACCAAAGAATCCCCATTTATATCCATCTTCTGTATCATTGCGAATTTCTTCACACTGATCGATATGTCCTTCACGACAAGCAGGACAATGTCCGCATCCTTCGTATCCAGTTGCTACCATATCTCCTACTTTGAGATCTGTTACTTTTTCTCCAACCTGTTCAACGATCCCTGCTGCTTCATGTCCTCCTGCCATAGGATATCCCTGATGTTCTCGTAATCCTAACCACTGTCCATAATCTGTCGTGCAGATATTACATACTTTCATATGAAGTAATACATCATATGGCCCTACTTCTGGAAGATCACGTTCTCTGACCTCTGCAACACCCTTTTTTACCAAACACCCAAACTTCATTTTCCTTCCCATGACACTGCACTTCCTTTCAAAATTCATCCTTCTTATCTTTATTTTTCATATATTGATGTACCGTACTAGACTACTCCATTGCTACGCTTTGTTTACACTGCCGAATAGTGTGATGTAGTGTTTTAATGCTTCTTTGTATCCTATCCTCATCTCATTAGAAAGATCAAACATATTCGCTGTTTTATTTCCAAATTCTCCAAGACTCCCATCTTTCTTCATATGATCATAGTCAATCTGTAAGTATCCTTTTAATGTTTCTAACCCTGCATTACTTAAGTCTGTGCACAAATTAACTTTCTGAATTCCTGTCTGTACTGCTTTCTTCAGGTTATCATCTCCGGTTCCTGATCCTCCATGAAGAACTAATGGCACTTCGACCATCTGATGCAAGTCTGCTAGTAGTTCAAATTCCAGTTTTGGAGTTCCATGGTAAGTTCCGTGAGATGTTCCGACAGATACTGCCAACGCATCTACATTTGCCTGTTTTACAAAATCGATTGCTTCTTCTTTCCTTGTAAGACCGGAATCTCTGGTCTGTTCATATTCAAATCCCTGTCCAACATGTCCAAGTTCTGCTTCTACAGAAACTCCGACTGCATGAGCAATCTTTACAATCTCTGCAACTTCTTTGACATTCTCTTCAAATGCCAATGTAGAACGGTCTACCATGACAGATGTATATCCAAAGCGAATTGCCTGGATGATCTCTTCAAATGGTCCTCCATGGTCTAAGTTTAATGCTGCTGTTACTTCTGGAAATTTCTTTTCATAAAAATGAACGGCATCGGATACTTCTTCGATCTGATGAATTCCCGCACCATCAATGATGATCGGAGCTTTTAGTTCGCTTGCTGCTTCGAAAATACTCTTTACCGTATTTAAACTCCATGCGTTCGGAGCGGCAACTCCATATCCTTCTTTCTTCGCCTGTCTTAAAATCGTTCCCATATCTGTCAGCATAGTTTATACCTCCATTTGTGCATATGCACCTTGTGACGTGATTCTGTTCTTGTTGTATTCATAATAATACAATCAATCTGCTTTGTCAAGCATTTTTCCAACTACATGGTCATTTGACCATACCGTATTTTCTCAGGCTGTTTTTTGATTTATAGGATTTTTCTCTAATCGAAAAAAACACCTCAAAATTCTTTCGAATTCTGAGATGTTTTTTATATTTAATCTTTGAGTTGCTTCGCTCCACAAGGTAACATCCCTCAACTAAGCTCATCTTTCGCCTGTGGCTCGGATTCGCTAAGGTTCGGGATGGGCTTTCTCACTAAGTTCAAACTTCGCTTGTCAGCTTGTTTTCACTAAGTGTTCAATTCCAGTGTTCAATGCCTACATCATTCCCATTCCGGCTGGTGCTCCTGCTGGCATTGCTGGTGCTTCTTCTTTGATATTCGCAACAACTGATTCTGTTGTTAATAATGTAGAAGCTACGGATGTTGCATTCTGTAATGCGCTTCTTGTTACTTTGGCTGGATCGATGATTCCTTTTTCTACCATGTCTACGTATTCTCCATGTAATGCATCGAATCCTTTTCCGATTTCTGCTTCTTTTACTTTATTGACGATCACAGCTCCTTCAAGACCTGCATTGACTGCGATCTGGAATAATGGTGCTTCTAATGCTTTGAGGATGATGTTTGCTCCTGTCTTTTCGTCTCCTTCTAAGTCTGCTACTTTCTCAGCTGCTTTCTTAGATGCATGGATATAAGCAGATCCTCCACCGAAGATGATTCCTTCTTCTACTGCTGCTTTTGTTGCTGCTAAGGCATCTTCCAGACGTAATTTGCTTTCTTTCATCTCTGTTTCTGTTGCTGCTCCAACACGGATCACTGCAACTCCACCAGATAATTTAGCTAATCTTTCCTGTAATTTTTCTTTGTCGAATTCAGATGTTGTTTCTTCGATCTGTGCTTTGATCTGTCCAAGACGTGCCTGGATTGCATCTTTATCTCCTTCACCGTCTACGATGACTGTGTTTTCTTTTTCAACTTTGACAGATTTTGCACGTCCTAACTGATCTAATGTTGCGTCTTTTAATTCTAGACCAACTTCTTCAGAGATCACTGTACCACCTGTTAAGATAGCGATATCTTCAAGCATTGCTTTTCTTCTGTCTCCATATCCAGGTGCTTTCACTGCACATACAGAGAATGTTCCACGTAATTTGTTAACGATCAGTGTTGTTAATGCTTCACCTTCGATATCTTCAGCAATGATCAGTAATTTCTTACCACTCTGTACGATCTGCTCTAATAATGGAAGAATTTCCTGAATGTTAGTGATCTTCTTGTCTGTGATCAGGATATATGGATCATCTAATTCAGCAACCATTTTTTCCATATCTGTTGAGAAATATGCTGATAAATATCCACGATCAAACTGCATTCCTTCTACTAAATCTAATTCTGTTTTCATTGTTTTAGATTCTTCGATCGTGATAACTCCGTCGTTAGATACCTTTTCCATAGCATCTGCTACTAATTCTCCAACTTCTTCGTCTGCTGCAGAGATTGCTGCTACTTTCGCGATCTGATCTCTTCCTGTAACCTTGCTGCTCATCTCAGCAATTGCTTCAACAGCTGCTTCTGTCGCTTTCTTCATTCCTTTACGAAGGATGATTGGATTTGCTCCTGCTGCTAAGTTCTTCATTCCTTCGTTGATCATTGCCTGTGCAAGAACTGTAGCTGTTGTTGTACCATCTCCAGCAACATCATTTGTCTTAGTTGCTACTTCTTTGACTACCTGAGCTCCCATATTCTCAAATGGGTCTTCTAATTCGATTTCTTTTGCGATCGTTACACCGTCATTTGTGATCAGCGGTGCACCAAAAGATTTGTCTAATACAACATTGCGTCCTTTTGGTCCGATTGTAACTCTTACTGTATCTGCTAACTGGTTAACTCCTGCTTCCAGTGCTTTTCTTGCTTCAATTCCGTATTTAATCTCTTTTGCCATGATCTTAATTACCTCCGACTAATTTCTTGATTAAATCAAATAATTGTGTAATGTGATAACCCTATTCTACAACTGCTAAAATATCATTCTGTTTTACGATGATAAATTCTTCATCTTCTAATTTTACTTCTGTTCCTGCATATTTAGAATAAATAACTTTCTGTCCTACAGAAACTTCCATCTTCACATCTTCTGTTCCAGGTCCGACTGCAACAACTTCTGCTTCCTGTGGTTTTTCCTGTGTTGCTGTTGTAAGGACGATTCCTGACTTAGTTGTTGTTTCTGCTTCCAGCTGTTTTAATACAACTCTATCTCCTAATGGTGTTAACTTCATAATGATATTACCTCCTAAATATATTAGAATTATTGTTCTTTTTATCTTTTGTTAGCACTCACTTATATCGAGTGCTAACTCTATGTTCATTAGTATAACACCAGACAAAAAAAATGCAACCCCCTTTTTATAAAAATTCTATAAACTGAGATTGCATTCTTTGGTATTTTACTTATTCTTTGATGTATTTTTTTGCTTCTTCTGAACTTCTTGTTGGAACTGTCTGGAAATATACATGTACATGTTTTTTGATCAGTTCATGAATAGCTTCCATCTCCATGGTATCACACGCAACTCTTCTTGCAACTGCTTTACGTTCTCCACGAATTCCCATACCTCCGATATTAAGCTGATTGATCTTGATCCCTCGTTTGATCAATTCTTCAAATACCAGTGGGGATTCTGCAATTACGATCACCCGCTCTCCATCAAAGGATGGGGCTTCTTTTAATTTCTCCGTTGCACGATCGATCCCATATACATGAATTATAAGGCCTTGGGGCGCCATCTCTTTGATCACTTTGCTTCGGAATTTATCCTTCGCCACAACATCATCTACAATAATGATCCTGTTTGCTCTGACTTCCGGCACCCATAATGTCAAAATCTCCGTATGTATGAGCCTGTCATCAACTCTCGCTAATACAATGTTTTTCATTCTTCTACCTCCTTATATAATTCACGCACATCTTTCACTGTCCCTGGCGCTGCCTTAAGAAGATCTTTGCACACCTCTTGTGCGCTCTTTCCCGCGTAACGTCCCATAACTACTTCCATCATCAACGGAAGATTGATTCCAGTTACGTGGTAGAGATCGTATTCTGACATTAAAGAAATTACTGTATTAAACGGACTTCCATAAAACAGATCTGTTAATATAAGGACTTCTTCTCCTTCTGATGTCTGTTCAATACTCTCTCTGATCTTCTCTCTCAAAGTATCCACTGATTCTTCTGGTTCAAGCCCAAATGCCTCAAGGTCTTCCTGTTCCCCTGCGATCATCTGTGCTGTATCCACAAGTCCTCTTGCATAACTTCCATGAGATACCACGATTACCTTCATCAACTTTCCTCTCTTCTCTCTCATCACATCTTGTCTGTTACGGCAAATTTGATTAATTTGGTTTGTAAGAACTCTTTAAGCTTACGATTCTATTAAATACCATGTGTTCTTTTGTAGAATCTTTGGAATCTAAACAGAAATATCCTGTTCTCATAAACTGGAAACTGTCTTCCTTATCATATTTCTCTAACTCAGGTTCTACATATGCTTCCTTGATCACAGTCAGTGAATTTGGATTCACATTGATACTTCCATCTTCATTATATACACCTTTTTCTTCATCTACAATATTTTCATACAGACGAATTTCTGCTTTTTTCGCAGTTGGTACAGATACCCAGTGGATCGTTCCGCGGACCTTTCTTCCATCCGGACTGTTTCCTCCTCTGGATTCTGGATCATATGTCGCATATACACAGGTTACATTGCCGTCCTCATCTACATCATATCCTGTACATGTCACAAAATATGCATTCATCAGACGCACTTCATTACCTACATATAAACGACGGTATTTCTTAGGCTTCTCAATCTTGAAATCTTCTCGTTCGATATATAATTCTCTTGAAAATGGTACCTGTCTTGTTCCCATCTCTTCGTTTTCCTGATTATTTGGAACGTCAACGAGTTCTCCTTCTCCTTCTGGATAGTTTGTGATCACCAGTTTAATCGGATCTAAAATTGCTGCCATACGTGGACGTTTTAATTTCAGATCATCACGGATGCAGTATTCAAGCATCGCTGAATCTACAGAGCTGTGGCTCTTTGCAACTCCGACAAGTTCCATAAACTTCTTGATGGATTCTGGTGTATATCCTCTTCTTCTAAGTGCTGATAATGATACCAGACGTGGATCATCCCATCCATCTACGATTCCATCTTCTACCAGTTTCTTGATATAACGTTTTCCTGTAACAACATTTGTCAGATATAACTTCGCAAATTCGATCTGTTTTGGTGGATTCTCAAATTCGCATTCGTTAACAACCCAGTCATACAGTGGTCTGTGATCTTCAAATTCCAATGTACAGATAGAGTGTGTTACCCCTTCAAATGCATCCTCTAATGGATGAGCAAAATCGTACATTGGATAAATACACCATTTGTTTCCTGTATTATGATGTTCCATTCTTGCGATACGATAAAGAATTGGATCCCTCATGTTGATATTTCCAGATGTCATATCGATCTTGGCACGAAGAACTTTGCTTCCATCTGGGTATTTTCCTTCCTTCATCTCGCGGAATAACTGTAAGTTCTCTTCTGGTGTACGGTCACGGTATGGACTGTTCTTTCCAGGTTCTGTTAAAGTTCCTCTGTATTCTCTGATTTGTTCAGCATTCAGATCACAGACATATGCTTTTCCCTTCTTGATCAGGAATTCTGCACATTCATACATCTTGTCAAAGTAGTTGGAAGCATAATAGATATGTTCGTGATAATCTGCTCCTAACCATTCTACGTCCTCTTTAATAGAATTTACATATTCTTCCTTCTCTTTTGTTGGGTTTGTATCATCAAAACGGAAATGGAAATCTCCGCCATATTCCTGAGCCAGTCCATAGTTTAATAAGATGGATTTTGCGTGTCCGATATGAAGATATCCGTTTGGTTCTGGTGGAAATCTTGTAACTACCTTCTTGCAATGCCCTTCTTCTATATCTTTTTCTATGATCTGTTCGATAAAATTCTTAGAAATCGTTTCTTCCATGTCTTCCTCCATATAGTTTTTTCTATTCTGATTATAATGTATCTTCTATACACTTGCAATCATATAATTTCTGTATCATTGTGAAATACAGATAATCCTTCTATATAAGATCTAATGCCTCCATGACATTTGAAACTCCTACAAGTCTCATGTCTGTCTGGACCTTGATCTGATCTACATTCGCCTGAGGCAGAATGCATCGTTTAAATCCTAGTTTCTGTGCTTCTTTGATCCTTGCTTCTCCACCTGATACGGCTCTTACTTCTCCTACCAGACCAACTTCTCCAAAAATGATCGTATCTTCTAAAATCGGCCGGTTCTTATAACTCGATGCGATTGCCATAATAATACCAAGATCGATCGCTGGTTCGCCAAGTTTCATACCTCCAGCCAGATTCACATACGCATCACAGCCGCCAAGCTGCAGTCCAACTCTCTTCTCAAGCACTGCCATCAAAAGATTCACCCTGTTATAATCAATTCCAACCGCTGTTCTTCTCGGCATCTGAAAGCTTGTTGGTGATACCAATGCCTGAATCTCAATCAGGATCGGTCTGGTTCCTTCCATGGAACATACAACAACGGATCCTGACGCATCAAGGGGTCTTCCATTAAGCATCATCTTTGACGGATTCTCCACTTCTACAAGTCCATTGTTACACATCTCAAACACACCGATCTCGTTCGTGGATCCAAAACGGTTTTTGACACCTCTTAAGATTCTGTATGCCGCTTCTCTTTCCCCTTCAAAATAAAGGACCGTATCTACCATATGCTCAAGTGTTCTTGGTCCTGCAACCACTCCTTCTTTGGTCACATGTCCTACGATAAAAACTGCGATATTATTCTCTTTCGCAACTCTCATCATCGCTGCAGTCACTTCTCTTACCTGAGACACACTGCCTGCTGCCGAGGAAAGATCCTCGCTGTACATTGTCTGAATCGAATCAATCACCGCAAATTCTGGTTTCGTCTTTAAGATCGCATTCGTGATCGCATCAAGATCTGTCTCACAATACAGAAGCATCTCTTCTTCAAATGTTCCGATCCTCTCTGCTCTCATCTTGATCTGATGCATAGATTCTTCCCCAGAAATATACAAAACCTTACGTTTGCTGTTCGCAAGATTCCTGCATACCTGTAATAATAACGTGGATTTCCCGATTCCCGGATCTCCTCCGACCAACGATAGGGAACCTTTGACGATCCCGCCGCCTAACACACGGTCCAGTTCATGAATCCCTGTTGGAATCCGCTCTTCATTCTCTACTGTTACCTCGGATATATTCATAGGAGAGGCAGAAGTCTTTAAAGACTTCGCCCCTCCTTTTTTCGTTTCTGTAACTTTCTCTTCTGTAAAAGTATTCCACTGCTTACAGGCAGGACACTGCCCCATCCACTTGGAAGACTCATGACCACACTGGCTGCAAAAATAAACTGTCTTTTGTTTTGCCATTGGTGCTCCTTTATGTTACTACTGTTTCTTTACACGAACAGCTGCTGCTGTTCCCTCGCTTAACTCAACACTCAGAGTTAGTTTTCCTCCAAGATTTGCTTTCATCATTCCTACATTCGTATTATCAATAAAAACTTTATATTCCTGTCCGGCTTCTACTTCTAAAGTAACCTGGACATCAGATGAAGATTCAATCTCAAATGCAACTCCATCTGTTGTTGCAACAAAGTTATGTACTGCCGAACCTGGAACTGATTCAAAGATCAGCTGTCCGTTCTTGTCCAGTTTTGTCATTGTCTTGAAAGTCTTGATCTTATAGATATCTCCTTCAAACTGGATATCTCCTTTCTTCGCTTTCTGTGCTAATGTATAGTCACCAAAGCTAAGTGTTCCATTGTCTTCGCTGCGGAATAATTCAGTTACCACTGCCATTGTCTTTTCCTCCTAATATCTGTTTCGGTCGTCGTATGTATATTATAATATATTTCAGTATTATTTACTAGTTTTCCTTTACCGAAAAAGTAAGTTTTTTATCTTTTTTACCAATCGTCATCGTCTGTCCATTCGTAAGGGTTCCTTCTAAGATCTTATCTGCCAGTACATCTTCAATCTCATTCTGGATGATCCTTCTTAATGGTCTTGCCCCATAATTCTCATCATATCCCTTATCTGCTAACAGATCCATCGCACCAGATGTGATCTTTAATGTAATCTGATGTTCACTTAATAAACGGGCTCTCAATTCATCAGTAAACAATTTTGCGATCTTCTTAACTTCTTCCTTTGTAAGGACGGCAAATACGATCGTCTCATCAATTCGATTTAAAAACTCAGGGCGAAAGATCTGTTTCACTTCTTCCATAACACCCTTTTTCATACGTTCATGAGTCTTGGCTTTATCTGTATCATCCATAGAAAATCCTAAATGTTTTGGTGCAATGATACGGTTTGCACCTGCATTGGAAGTCATAATGATAACAGTATTCTTAAAGTCGACTTTTCTTCCATTGGAATCTGTAATATGTCCGTCATCTAATACCTGAAGCAGGATATTAAATACATCAGGATGAGCTTTTTCGATCTCATCAAAAAGAAGGACAGAGTAAGGATGTCTTCGAATCTGTTCACTCAGCTGTCCGCCTTCTCCAAATCCAACATATCCTGGAGGAGATCCGATGATCTTTGATACACTGTGCTTCTCCATATATTCAGACATATCCACACGGATCAGATCTTCTTCTCTTCCAAATAAAGCTTTTGCTAATGTCTTTGACAGCTCTGTCTTACCAACTCCTGTTGGCCCTAAAAATAAGAATGATCCGATCGGACGGTTTGGACTCTTAAGACCAACTCTGCTTCTCTTCACAGCTTTGGCAACTGCATTGACCGCTTCATCTTGCCCGATCACATGTTTGTGAAGTTCTTTCTCTAAATGTCTTAATCGTTCCATATCTCCCTTTGTAAGCTGTGTTACTGGAATCTGTGTCCATAAAGAAACGACTTCTGCGGCATCCTCTGTTGTCAATTTCGGAATCTCATTTTGCTTCTTCTGATTTCTCTTCATCTTACGTTCCAGAGATTTCTCAAGTTTGTTCTTCTCTTTCTTAAGTTCTCTTGCTTCTGTAATATCCCCATCAGAAAGCGCTGCTTCGATCTTCTCTATAATCTCCCTGATCTCCTTGCGTTCTTTCTTGAAACCTGCATGACTTCCAAGCTGTTCCATTCGTTTCCTTGCACAGGCTTCATCTAACAGATCAATGGCTTTATCTGGCAGAAAACGATCACTGATATATCGATCAGAAAGAGAGGCAATTGCCTCTGCCACATCTTCTGATACCAGGATCCTATGATAATCTTCAAAACGATGTTTGATCCCTTTTAAGATCGTGATCGTTTCTTCTACGGTTGGTTCTTTCACTCTGACTGGTTGGAATCTTCGAACTAATGCTGCATCTTTTTCAAAATATTTTGTATATTCTTCACTCGTTGTCGCACCGATCAGCTGAAAATCTCCTCTTGCCAATGCTGGTTTTAAGATATTAGATGCATCCATAGCTCCCTCAGAACCTCCAGCTCCAATGATCGTATGAATCTCATCGATAAACAAAATAATAGAATCATCCTGTGTTGCTTCGGTTACGATACGTTTCATTCGTTCTTCAAATTCTCCACGGAATTTCGTTCCAGCGATCACTTTCGTAAGGTCTAAGGACAAAATCCTCTTATTCTTAAGAATTCTTGGCATATTGCCTTCGGCGATCCTTTGTGCAAGGCCTTCAACGATCGCTGTTTTACCAACCCCTGGATCACCGATCAGACATGGATTATTCTTTGTCCTTCTGCAAAGGATCTGCATCAGACGTTCCATCTCACTTTCACGTCCGATCATCGGATCAAGCTTCCCAAGCATTGCTTTCTCTGTCAGATCTGTACTATACTGAAGCAGCATATATTCTCCTGCTCCATCTTCCATATCACCACCATCAGAGATTGCTTCATTATATTCATTCTTCGCACTTCTGAAATCAATTCCTGCAGTAACTAAAATATCTGTATAGATTCCTTCGGATGAAATCTTATGATCTTCCAGAAAACGGAATGCTTCATTATCTCCATCTTTGATCATCGCCATCAAGATATGTTCTGATCCGATCGCTTCACACCCGTATTTCATTGCAAGTTCTCCTGCAATTTCTAACAGGTATTCTGTCTTCGGAGTATCCATTACCGTTCTTCTTCGGTCTTTTGGCATCTTTGACTTCTCTTTGATCGCTTCTTCTATTAATTCTCTTGTCACTCCGTGCATCTTGAGCACTTCACTTGCAAGAGATCCGTCTGCCCCATAAAGTCCTAGCAGAACAAAAATACTGCTGACATCTTTAAATCCAAGATATCCAGCAATCTCTCGTCCTTCATTCAATGCTTTGGAGGCATATTTTGTAAATGGTAATCGGTTCATAATTCCTCCTGTTATTACTTTCTGTCTAATTTCTGGTACATATCATGAATCAACCGGTTCATCTCGTCTTCTGTAACTCCTTTACAGACAGCTTCCGCAACTAACATCCTTAAATTTCCCTGAATGCTTGCTAATTCCTGCTGTTTTTCCAAAGTTTCAACACTTATGACTGCACCTTTTCTTCGGTCTAGTTTCAGGTATCCTTCTTCTCTTAAGATCGCATAAGCTTTGTTCACCGTGTGCATGTTCACTCCAAGCACCTGTGCTAACTGACGGACAGATGGAAGTGATTCTCCATCAGCAAATTCTGCACATGCAATTCCCATAATGATCTGATTTCTTAACTGTACATAGATTGCCTCGTCACTATTGAAATCAATCTCCAGTATCATTGTGCAACCCTTCTTTCCTCTTTCGAAATTTACAACTTATCTATGATATTTTGTTATACATAGACTATAATATAAAGCACAGTCTGTCAAGAGCTTCTCTTCCAGATGATAAAGAAAAAGATGCAGTGTAAAAAACTACATCTCTCTCGTCTATTTTTCATTCAGATCTAAAATTCTTTGATTTGCACTTCCTCGGAATTTTAATGTGATATCTTTCTGGGATTCGATAAACTGTCCATCAACCAGCGTATCAATATAAGATAACATCTCTTCCGTAAACGGTGTGTATACTTTACCACCTTCGAGCAAATCTTTGTCATACGTATATCCTGTATAGCACCAGATATTCTTCTTTGGATAATTTTCTTTGATCTCTTTTAATAATCTGACCAGTTCTTCCTGATTCTCCGGTTCAAATGGTTCCCCTCCAAGAAGCGAAAAACCTTCAATATAATCTGGCTTTAACAATTCCATGATATGATCTTTTGTCTCCGTCGTAAATGGCTTTCCATAACAAAAGTCCCATGTCTCCTTATTAAAGCATCCTGGACAATGATTTCGGCAGCCTGATACGAATAAGCTGACTCTGACTCCTGGTCCATTCGCAATATCACATTTTTTAATTTCTCCGTAGTGCATATGATCTCCTCTGTCATCGCGTTTTATAAATGAAGGACTCGATCCTTGATTTCCTGTGTACGTCCCTGATTCCAGAACTGTGTTCCGATATATCCACAAGTACGTCTTGCAACAAACATATGATCCTGATCTGTATTTCCACAGTTTGGACATTCCCAGATCAGTTTTCCTGATTCATCTTCTTTGATCTGAATCTCTCCGTCGTATCCACAACATTCACAGTAATCACTCTTTGTATTTAACTCTGCATACATGATGTTATTGTAAATAAATTTCATCACGGATAAGACGGCTGGAATATTATCCTGCATGTTTGGTACTTCAATGTAGCTGATCGCTCCGCCTGGCGATAATTTCTGGAATTCTGACTCAAATGCCAGTTTGCTGAATGCATCGATCTCTTCTGTTACATGAACATGATAGCTGTTTGTGATGTAGTTCTTATCTGTAACTCCCGGAATGATACCAAAACGTTTCTGTAAGCATTTTGCAAACTTGTAAGTTGTTGATTCCATTGGTGTTCCGTATACAGAATAGCTGATGTTCTCTGCTGCCTTCCATTCATTACATTTATCATTTAATTTCTGCATAACTTTTAATGCAAATTCTTTTCCTTCATCGGATGTATGAGACTTGCCTGTCATGCGGACACACATCTCATAAAGTCCTGCATATCCAAGGGAAATCGTGGAATATCCATCGTATAATAACTTATCGATCTTCTCGCCTTTCTTCAGTCTCGCAAGCGCTCCATGTTGCCAAAGGATCGGCGCAACATCAGATACCGCTCCCTTTAATCTCTCATGGCGACATCTTAATGCTCTGTGGCACAATTCCAGTCTCTCTTCTAAGATGTCCCAGAATTTATCCATATCTCCATTAGAACTGCATGCGACATCAACCAAGTTGATCGTTACAACACCCTGATTAAATCTTCCATAGAACTTATGGCTTCCATCTGCATTTCTCTGGGAATCTTCAACCGTTAAGAAGGATCTGCATCCCATGCAAGGATATACTTCACCATTCTTCAGTTCTCTCATCACTTTCGCTGAGATATAGTCTGGAACCATGCGTTTTGCTGTACATTTTGCAGCTAATTCTGTCAGATGCCAATACTTGGAATCTGGTGTGATGTTATCATCATCTAATGCATAAATAAGTTTTGGGAAGGCTGGAGTGATCCAGACTCCTTTTTCATTCTTAACACCCTGAATTCTCTGTTTCAGGACTTCTTCGATCACAAGAGCCAGATCGTCTCTTGTCTGTCCTTCTGGTACTTCGTCAAGATACATAAAGACTGTGACAAATGGCGCCTGTCCATTACATGTCATTAAAGTTACCAGCTGATACTGGATCGTCTGGATTCCCTGTTTGATCTCATCATACAGACGCATCTCTGTAATCTTGTCGATGATCGCATCATCCATAGATTCTCCGATCACTTTACGTTCCTTCACGACATTCTTACGCAGCTTCTTTCGACTGATGTCTACAAATGGTGCTAAATGTGCTAATGTAAAAGACTGTCCTCCATACTGGTTGCTTGCAACCTGAGCAACAATCTGTGTTGTCACATTACATGCTGTAAAAAATGAATGTGGTTTCTCGATCAATGTCTCACTGATCACCGTTCCATTCTGAAGCATATCTTCCAAGTTGATCAGATCACAGTTATGTTCTCTCTGTGCAAAATAGTCAGAATCATGAAAATGGATGATTCCTTCTTCATGAGCACGAATGATCTCATTTGGCAGAAGGACACGTTTACTTAAGTCTTTGCTGACTTCTCCTGCCATATAATCTCTCTGCGTGGAATTGATCACTGGGTTCTTATTCGAATTCTCCTGATTTACTTCCTCATTAATATTATCAAGTAAAGAAAGAATTCCATCATCGGTCGTATTTGATTTTCTTCTCAGTTCTCTCTTAAAACGATATCTTACATACTTCTGGGCAACTTCATATCCTCTCATCTCCATGATCCCTGTCTCGACCATATTCTGGATATCTTCTACATTCACCGCATGAGAAGAGTTTGCTACCTGATCTGCAACCTTCTCTGCGATCGCCATGATCTGATACTGATTCATCTGATGGATCTTTGTTACCTCTTCATTCGCCTTCGTGATCGCATTGATGATCTTATCGAGATCAAAGGTTACCTCCTCACCGTTTCTCTTGATAATCTTTGTTTTTACATCACCATTCATAGTTTCTCCCTCATTTATATAAAATTACAAGATTCTGTGTATTTCCATTTTCTGGCACAAAATCTTGTTGTCATTCTACCAATCAGCACTATATCTTGTGCCATTGCCTTTATTATATTACACTCTTTTTCATAAAAAAGAAAGAGCTAATTTTTCATTTTAGAGAATATGAAGATGCTCAAACAGAATCTTAAATCCCAAAAGTATCAGTATTATGCCACCTGCGAGCTCTGCCTTGGATTTATATTTTGTTCCAAAAATATTTCCGATCTTTACTCCTACAAATGAAATCAAGAAAGTACAGACTCCAATCATCGCCGCTGCGGATACAATATGCACATTTAAAAAGGCAAATGTGATCCCAACTGCTAATGCATCGATACTTGTCGCAACAGCAAGCATGAACATTTCTTTCACTGCGATCGAATCATCTGCCTGTTCTTCATCATTTGATAATGCTTCTTTGACCATATTGATTCCGATCAGCCCAAGAAGCACAAATGCGATCCAATGGTCGATCGATGTGATCTGGTCTTTAAACTGTGTTCCAAGGAAAAATCCGATTGTTGGCATCAGTGCCTGAAATCCTCCAAACCATAAACCAACAATGATCCCTTTTTTCAAAACTTTTTCTCTCATCGCCAGTCCTTTGCAGATAGAAACAGCAAATGCATCCATCGCCAATCCAACAGCCAGTGTTAATAACGTAAGTAAATCCATAAAAACGTCCTCCATATCGTAAGTTTTTCATATCATAGGGGATTCCATCGGAATTTCCTATGATATGAAAAAGACCCACAGACGAAAGCCTTGTTATAAACAAAAGCTTATCGTCTGTGAGTCTCGTTAATTAAGACAGCACCAGATGTCGTTCATCATTATGTTGATACTGTCACAGATTCTCTGCTAACTACTCCCTCACGGAAATATCTATAAGATCATACCGGATGCGCTTCCGGCAAAATGTGCCTATGTATCATATCTCAACTGAGAATCTTTGTCAATATCTTTCCTTTAATTTTTGATTACGTTTTTCAAGATCTAACAGGTATTCTTTCATTTCCAGACCACCTGCATATCCTGTCAGTGAACCGTTCATTCCGATCACTCTGTGACATGGAACAACGATCACGATCGGATTCCTGTTATTCGCCATGCCAACAGCTCGACATCCTTTTGGAATCCCTACTGATTCCGCAATGTCTTTGTAAGTACAAGTTTCCCCATATGGAATCTTCTCCAATGCTTTCCATACTTTGATCTGAAATTCTGTTCCATGATAAGAAATCTTCAGGTCAAACTTCTTTCTCCGCCCATCAAAATACTGTGATAATTGCAGTGCTGCTTCCCTGATCAATTCTGTATTCTTCTTCTCGCCTTCTAATATCTTCGTCCCAAAATATATCCCGCAAATGCCATGCCCATCTTCCTCAATCGTTAAATTACCGATTGGAAAACTATAATCATAATAGTACCTCATATGACAATCCTCCTAAAAATAGGTATACCATATTCTTCCATGGTTGGCAAGGACTAACTTGACATATACATATTTCTTGCGTACAATGAAAAGAACTGTATAAAAATGTACAGATATTTATTTTAGGAGGAATTTTCATTGGACCCCAGTATGATATTACAGATAATCGCAATTATCATTTTATTAATGCTTTCTGCTTATTTTTCATCTGCAGAAACAGCGCTTACAACCGTCAATCCACATAGTATGCGTGCCATGGCAGAAGACGGCAATAAAAAAGCTGCTATTGTTTTAAAATTGATCGAGAATCCAAGCCAGATGCTTTCCAGCGTCTTAGTCGGAAATAACCTTGTGAATATTTCATTAACATCCCTTACTACAACGATCGCTATTCGTATCTTTGGAAGCATGGGAGCCGGAATCGCAACTGCTGTGATCACAGTACTTGTATTGATCTTTGGTGAGATCACACCAAAGACTTTTGCAACGATCAATAATACAAAACTTGCTCTAAGCTATGCTTCCAGCATTTATCTGATCACAAAATTACTGACACCGGTTGTTTACATTATCAACAAACTTTCTACAGCGATCCTTATCATCTTGCGGATCGACTCGAAACAATCCAAACGTATCATGACTGAACGTGAACTTCGTACGATCGTTGATGTCAGCCACGAAGAAGGCGTTATCGAAGAATCTGAGAAAGATATGTTAAACAACGTTTTTGATTTTAAGGAATCTCTTGCCAAGGATATTATGATCCCGCGAATCGATGTAACTTTTGTGTCTGTAGATGCTTCTTATGATGAAGTTCTTGATATTTTCCGCGAGGCCGGTTATTCTAGACTTCCTGTTTATGAAGGAAGTAAAGATCATGTTGTTGGTATTGTTTATTTTAAGGATGTTTATTTCTACCGCAGCCAGCACAGAGGCGAGATCTTTCATTTGAAAGATGTTCTGCGTAAGCCGTTCTTTACGTATGAAACTCAGAAAGTATCAAGCCTTCTTGCACAGATGCGTGAAAAATCTGTTAGTTTCTCCATTGTTTTGGATGAATATGGAGTGACTGCAGGTCTTATTACTCTAGAAGATATCGTTGAAGAAATTTTTGGAGAACTGCGTGATGAATATGATGATTCTGAGGAAGAAACTTTCAAAAAATTATCCGATGGATCTTATATGGTATCCGCTTCTTTAAAGCTTGATGATCTTGATGATCTGCTTGACGTAGACCTTGATTCTGAGGATTATGATTCTCTTGGCGGATATATCATCGAACTACTTGATCATCTGCCTTCAGAGGGCGAAACTGCAGAAGATGAACATTTTCTTTTTAAAGTTGTTTCTGTTGATAAGAACCGTATGGAAACAATTCATATTATTCCAAAAGAGCAGTAAAAAAAGAACCTTGCTTTTTCTTGCAAGGTTCTTTTTTTGTACTCTTATTTAAAATATTCTACTCCGGATTCGAAGATCTTCTGATCTTTCTGTCCGTAAATATTGATTCCTACATAGCTGTCACGACGTTCTGAATGTCCCATCTTACCAAGGACTCTTCCATCTGGACTTGTGATACCTTCAATCGCATGGTAAGAACCATTTGGATTGAATTCTTCATTCATTGTAGGATCACCATTGAGATCAACATACTGTGTTGCTACCTGTCCATTTTTAAACAGTTTCTGGATCACATCTTCATCTGCTACGAATCGTCCTTCTCCATGAGATACTGGTATACTGAAGATATCATCTACATGTACATTATTAAACCATGGTGACAAATTAGAAGCGATTCTTGTATAAGCAACCTTGGAAATATGACGACCAATGCGGTTTGTTGTCAGTGTAGGTGATTTCGCGTTCTGTTCTACGATCTTACCTTCTGGAACAAGTCCTAATTTGATCAGGGCCTGGAATCCGTTACAGATACCAAGTGCCAGTCCATCACGGTTACTTAACAGATCCATGACTGCTTCTTTTAATTTTTCATTTCTAAATGCTGTTGCAAAGAATTTTGCAGATCCATCTGGTTCATCACCGGCACTGAATCCACCTGGGAACATGATGATCTGTGATTCTTTGATCGCTTTTTCAAAAACTTCCACTGAATCACGGATTCCCTGTGCATCTAAGTTCTTAAATACCTTTGTGATCACGTTCGCTCCTGCACGTTCAAATGCTTTCGCTGAATCATATTCACAGTTTGTTCCTGGGAATACTGGAATAAATACATTTGGTTTTGCAACTTTATTCTTGCATACGTAAATATTTCCTTTTGTATAGTGTCTTGTTGTATCAACGATGCTCTGATCTCCTTCAGATCTTGTTGGGAATACTTTCTCTAATGGTTTCTTCCATGTATCGATCGCTTCTTCTAATGTTACAACTTCGTCACCAAATACAAATTCATGTTTGTCTGTAACCTCACCTAACATTAATCCTGGAATCGCAAGTTTATGAACATCTCTTGTGCTCATTTCAACAACAAATGATCCAAACTTAGGATCTGTTAAGTCTTTTAATTCTACTTCTTCATCAAAGATCACACCTAATTTATTACCAAATGCCATCTTGGCAACTGCTTCTAAAGCTCCTCCGCCGCCAATTGCATATGCAGATTTAATAATTCCATCTTTGATCAGTTTTGTAATACGTTTGTATACTTTCTTCACTTCAGAATAGATTGGAAGATTGTATGCATCTGTTGGAATACAGATACGGATCAGACGGTTTCCTGCTTTCTTAAGTTCTGGTGTGATAACATCTGTTGTCTTCGCTACATCGACTGCAAAAGATACCAGTGTTGGTGGTACATCAATGTCATTGAATGTTCCAGACATACTGTCCTTTCCACCGATCGATGCAAGTCCAAATCCCATCTGTGCCTGATATGCACCAAGTAGTGCTGCAACCGGCTGTCCCCAGCGTGTCTTATCTTCTCCAAGACGTTTAAAGTATTCCTGGAATGTCAGGCGGATATTTCTATAATCTCCACCAGTAGCCACGATCTTCGCGATAGATTCTGTGATCGCATAAACTGCTCCATGGAATGGGCTCCATTTGGACAGATATGGATCAAATCCATAACTCATCATTGTGACTGTATCGCATTCTCCTTTCAATACTGGAAGTTTTGCGACCATTGTCTGAATTGGTGTCATCTGGTATTTTCCACCATATGGCATTGTAACTGTTGCTGCTCCGATAGAGCTGTCGAATCTCTCTACGAGACCTTTCTGTGAACATACATTAAGATCAGATAATGTATTCTTGCACACTTCTTCAAATGTACCTGTCTCGTCTTTGCGGTTAAAGTAAGATTCTACACGGTGAGGGATCTCTACAAATACTTCTGTTTCCTGATGTGCTCCGTTTGTATCAAGGAAAGCTCTTGAGATATTAACGATCTCTTTTCCTCTCCATTTCAGTACTAATCTTGGATCTTCTGTTACAACAGCAACTTCTACAGCCTCTAAGTTCTCTTCTGCAGAGTATGCAAGGAACTGATCTACGTCTTTTGGATCTACAACAACAGCCATACGTTCCTGAGATTCAGAAATCGCTAATTCTGTTCCATCAAGTCCTGCATATTTCTTAGGTACTTTATCAAGATCTACAACCAGACCATCTGCAAGTTCTCCGATTGCTACGGAAACTCCACCTGCACCAAAGTCGTTACATTTCTTGATCAGACGGCTGACTTCTTCTCTTCTGAATAATCTCTGGATCTTACGTTCTGTTGGTGGATTACCTTTCTGAACTTCAGCTCCACATGTCTCGATAGATTCTTCTGTATGAACTTTAGATGATCCTGTTGCTCCTCCACAACCGTCACGTCCTGTTCTTCCACCTAATAAGATGATGATATCTCCTGGGTCAGAGTTCTCTCTGATCACGTTCTTTCTAGGTGCTGCACCCATAACGGCACCGATCTCCATACGTTTTGCAACATAGTCTGGATGATATACTTCATTAACATATCCTGTTGCAAGACCGATCTGGTTTCCGTAAGAACTGTATCCATTCGCAGCTTCATTTACAATCTTATACTGTGGTAATTTACCTTTTAATGTGTCTTTTAATGGGACTGTTGGATCAGCAGCACCTGTAACACGCATTGCCTGATATACATAAGAACGTCCTGATAATGGGTCACGGATCGCTCCTCCAAGACATGTTGCCGCTCCACCAAATGGTTCGATCTCTGTTGGATGGTTATGTGTCTCGTTCTTGAAACTGATCAGCCATTCTTCTTCCTTACCATCAATTTCTACTGGTACAACAATGCTGCAGGCGTTGATCTCATCGCTTTCTTCCATATTGTCAAGAATTCCATCTTTTTTAAGACGTTTCATCGCCATTAATGCCATATCCATTAAGCAGACATATTTGTCATCACGGTCTTTGTACATCTCTTCAAAGTCATCCATGTAAGAATAATATGCTTCTTCTAATGGTGCACGATAGAATCCATCCTGGAATCCAATGCTTGTAAGTTCTGTGGAGAATGTTGTATGACGACAGTGATCTGACCAATAAGTATCCAGTACACGGATCTCTGTCATGGAAGGATCTCTCTTTTCTTCTCCTTTATAATAATTCTGGATATGAAGGAAATCTTTGAATGTCATAGCAAGATTTAAAGAATCATATAATTCTTTAAATTTGTCTTCTTCCATATCTTTGAATCCATCCAGAATCTTAACATCTGCTGGTTCTTCAAAATCCATCACTAATGTCTCTGGTTTGTCTGCAGCTGCCTCTCTTGAGTCAACTGGGTTGATGCAATATTCTTTGACTGCTTCTAACTGTTCGTCAGTTAAGTCACCTTTTACAACATAAGTTGTTGCACTTCTGATCAGGGCATCTTCGTCCTCATTCAACAGTTTCACACACTGCTGTGCAGAATCTGCTCTCTGATCGAACTGACCTGGCAGAAACTCAACGCTGAAAGATATTTCCCCATCGGCAAGTGGTAATGTCTCTTCATACACGTCGTCAACTGGTGGTTCACTAAATACTGTAACCAGTGCTTTTTCATAACTTGCATCGGATAGATTCTCGATGTCATAGCGGACAAGGACACGAACAGATTCGACATCCAGTCCAAGATACTGCTTCAATGATGCATGCAGCTCTTTTGCTTTTACTGCGTAGTCTTTTTTCTTTTCAACATAGACTCTTCTAACTTCTCCCATGATTTCCTCCCATTTATTCATGTAGTTTCTTAATCACCTGAAATGCAGATGCATTTTCCAAAATCGTTGGCTGATCCTCGGCATAGAATATGATCCCATCTGCCGTTGAACGGATCTCTGATAAAATCTCTCCATTATATGGATTAATGACTTCACCAAGCAGCTGACCTCGGTTAACTTCCTCATTGATCGTCACAAAACGTCTTAGGAATCCCGGAGCACTTGCTTTGACGGATACAAGATCCTCTTCTTCTATAATACTCGCAATATACCCGTTATGGCAATTATATTTTAAAATACCCATTCGAGTCAAGAAGCGAAGCACGGCAGATACAGCCTTCCTGGCCAGATTCACATCGATATTATCTGTTTCCCCAGAATATACCGAAAATGCATCCGTCCCATTGATCTGCCAGTTATAAGTTAATGTCTTTTTATCAAAATTTCGTTGTTTGCTTGTTAATACATAAGGCAGCCCGAACAGACTTGCAAGGCTGGTGCTTTCTTTTCCTGTTGCAGGCATTCGCACATGTGGCACAAAATCCCCGCTTCTGAAAAATGATGCAAAATGGATTCCATAGCGGAATCCTTTAACCCGTTCAAATAAATGTGCTGCCAGACGGCTTGTTGGTTCCCCGTCAAAATTCCCAGGAAACTGACGGTTGATATCACTGTTATCAGATACCCAGTATTTCATTCCGACATTCATTGAAAAATTATTCACACATGGAATGACCAGAATCTGATTATCTCCAACAATCGCACCACTGTTCTCAAGTTCTTTTAAACGTTTGACTAACTGAGAACAAATATATAACTGCTGATATTCATTTCCACGCATTGCTCCGACAATACATGCCGCTGGTTCTGATCCTTCACTTTGTTTTCCAAAGAGATATCCTTCGATCTTAAACTCATCTCTTAAGTAATTTCCTGAGGAATATATGATTTCTTTTTTCATAGTACACCCCCTCCGATCACTCTGGCTACCAAGGACCCTTCCGTTACACTTGGATGTTCTCTTAATGTCATCAAAATACCATCGGTTGGTGCAACCACTTCTTCTTCCGTTGCTCCCATTAAAGGATTCTGTACGATCCCTATGATCTCACCTTTCTTTACCTGATCCTTTAATCGCTTGTAAGAAACAAACAATCCACTGGATTCACAATTTAAATAAAAGATCTGGTCTTCGTGGATAAACGGAACCTTTGTTTTGCCTTGAACCTTTCCCTTCCAGATACCAAGTTCTGTCATCACCGAAAAAATTCCATCTATGATCTGGCGGCAGTACTCGTAACGGATACGAAATGCTGCACCGGATTCCGTAACCATAGTTGGGATTCCCATCTGGTTTAAAGTGAAAGCTAAACTTCCTTCATTCACTGTCTGAGAAGGATGGATCCAGACAAGATCCGTATTCATATATTTTGACAGATGAAGTAATGTCTCATCGTAATCGTTATTTAAACGTACTTGAGGAACTTCCTGCAAAAAGATATTACTAGAATGAATATCAATGCAACAGGATGCTCCTTTGATATCTTCGATCAATTTAGCTGCTGTATAATCTTCCAGACCTCCATTGATGTCTCCTGGAAATGCACTGCTGTAATCGATATCTGAGATTGGTACTGCTCTTGTTCGTGCATCCAGTCCTAATGGATTGACCGCTGGATACACATCGACAATACCTGTCAGATTCTCAAATTCTGCCTTGATCCGGCGAATGATCTCTCCGCAGATATACTGTCCGCCAAGCTCATCTCCGTAGATTCCAGACACCAGACAGATTCTCTTCTCCTCTCCAGTCACCACATCCGGCATCAGACGATTTCTTTTGATCCTTAGCATCTCTCCGATTGGAAGTTTTACAGATACGACTGTGTCTATCATATTAAAGCCTCTTTTCTATTGTTTTATCTGTATCGTAAATATTTTACTTTTCTTATTTTGCAAATAACATTTTTAATATGATCGGTGATAAGAGTGTTGTGACGAGGACCATGATAACCACTGGTGCAAAGAAAACTTCTGATAATAATCCAACAGAAATTCCTTTCTGTGCAACGATCAGTGCAACTTCACCTCGGCATACCATTCCTGCTCCGATCTGTACAGATTCTCTCTTCGTATATTTGCACAACAATGCTCCAAAACCGCATCCCGCGATCTTCGAGATCACTGCGATCACACATAAAATGATCGTAAAGATGATCAACGTCTGTGTCATTCCATGAATGTTTACATTCAGACCGATACTTGCAAAGAATACTGGTGTGATCAGCATATACGATAAAACTTCAATCTTGTTGTATATATAAAATCGTTCTGGAAGCCTGCATAAAATGATCCCTGCAAGATATGCACCTGTGATATCAGCGATTCCAAACACTTCTGCAAGAAATGCAAGTGCTAAGCAAAATGCAAGTGCAAACACCGGAACTCTTCTTCTATGACGTTCAATCTCTGGATTTTTATAAGTAGAAAGCCACTCAAAGAACTTCTTGATCCCAACTCCACCGATAATCGAAATCGCAAAGAATGCTGCCATCTGGATCAAGATCTTAAGGATTGCCTGAATATGGAATCCAGATGCTCCCCCAAGGCTTGTCATAATTGATAATAAAACGATTCCCAAGATATCATCAATGATCGCTGCCCCAAGGATTGCTGTTCCGACTCTTCCTTTTAAATGTCCCATATCCTGTAATGCTTCTACTGTGATACTTACTGAAGTTGCTGTTAGGATTACTCCGATAAAGATCGATTCCATGATATTATTTCCATATATAACGGATAAAACAGCTCCCATGATAAGTGGGATCAATACTCCACATAACGCAATGACGAATGCGGGAATTCCACTCTTCTTCAACTCATCAATATCTGTCTCAAGACCTGCCTGAAACATTAAAACAACTACACCTACTTCAGCCAGATTTAAAACTGAATCTGAAGGACTCACTACATTAAAGACCACTGGTCCTAAAATGATTCCCGCGATCAATGCTCCAACGACTGGCGGCATGTTAAACTTCTTCGACACAAGACTAAAAGACTTGGTCATTGCCAGAATGATTGCGATATCCAGCAAAAACTTATATTCTTCCATTGTTTTACCTCCATTAGTTCGTATCGTATCATACCTGTTTTTTCTTGTCAATTCTTAGACAAAGTGATCTTTTTTTATCCTTTTCTTGCTTTTTTTATGATCCTTTAGTATAGTGGAGAAAAGACTAAGAAAAGAGGTATCAAAATGAGTGAATTTAACGAAGTAGATAATATCATTGAAGAAGAAACTCCTGTGCTACATTTAGAATTAGAAGATGGAACTGAACAAGACTGTGCCGTGATCGCTTTATTCTCTGTAGAAGAATTAGATGATCAGGAATATATCGCATTGATCACTGTTGAAGACTTAGAAAGTGATGACGAAGAAGGGGCTTTACTTTTATATCGTTACAACGAAGACCCTGAAGATCCTGATACTTTCAGTCTTGACAACATTGAAACAGACGAAGAATATGAGACAGTCACTGCTGTCTTAGATGAGATCTTAGAAGACGAAGAATAATATGATATTAATAAAAAAGCCCTTGCATCTTATATGCGGGGCTTTTTTTCATATTGAAGTTTTGTTCGGATCACTTTGTCAAGTTCATAATACTTTTCTTCCAGAGTTTTTCCATTCAGGACACAATCCATTGCCATACCCATGGATTCCAGCATCGTTTCTGTGATCTGATCTCTATACTGTAATAAAATATTCAGGCGCTCATGAAGATCTGTTTCATCTAAGAATTTCAACAGTGGCTCAATGTCTGCTGTTTCTTCTTTCTCATCACATTCATTTTCCTGTGCTGTCACTTCATCAACCAGTTCTGCTTCTGCATTTTCACACAGTTCTACTTTCCGAAAACGGTATATCTGTTGCACATCTGGGTATTTTTCATGATCGACTTCACTTAAGAACATCGCAAGTGGTCTTGCATATGTCTTAAACGTTCCATACATTGCCTGATAGACCACCAATGGTTCTTCTGTCTCTGTATGTATTGCAACCGTAACGATCTGATAAAGTTTTCCTTTAAAATGCATATAAAATTCGCCTGCTCTTGGCATCGCTCTATTTTCCATGCAAAACACCTCTTTTCTCCTGACGGCTTCTTAGTTCTTCTACGAACCTTGACGGCCTGCTGTCTTTGTTATAAAGTTTCTTTACTGACAAGATGTGCAGATATTTCTTGGCTCTTGTAACTCCAACATAAAACAAACGTCTTTCTTCTTCCACGTCTTCTTCTTTCATGGACTTCTTATGTGGGATCACGTCCTCATTGACATCTGGCAAAAAGACACGTTCAAATTCCAATCCTTTGGTGCTGTGCATCGTGCTGACCACAACTCCTTCTTTTTCTTTCTGATTCTCTTTTGACTGGCGGTTTAATTCTTCGGTGTATTCTTTGATATGATCAAACCATGCCTCATATGTATCATAGCCTTTTGCACTCTCCTGAAGTTCTTCTAATACTTGCGTAAATTCTTCTTCCTGAATCTTGCGAAATCTTGCATATTCTGCTAAATACGCATTGTATCCCACGGATTTCCGGATATAATTGATCGCCATCAACGGAGTCATATTCTTCATGATCCGAAGATCTTCCTTAAAATCTTCTACATATTCATAAAGCCATGGTTTATCTTTGACCTTCTCTAACAGATCATCAAATGACACTTGTGATTCAGTCAGATATTCCCTGCTGATATAACGCTTGGGGCGGTTCATGACTCTTAAAAATGTGCTTCTTTTGCGATCTCCCATCGCAAGGTGCATATAATCTATGATATTTTTGGAAATCCAGTGATCAAACAGATTCGGTACTGCATCCTGCATATAAAATGGGATATTGTATGCCATCAATGCAGCGATCAGCTGTCTTGGCCCCTGATTGGTCCGATAAAGGATCGCGATCTGGGATAACGGTGTCTTCTTTGCCATCTCTTCCTTGACCGTGTAAATGATATGCTTATTCTCCTCATAGTGATCTTTAAATGTACGAACCTCAACCATACTTGCAGCATCTTCTCTTGCCTGCATCTTCTTTTCAAAACGTTTTGTATTATAAGAAATGATATCTTCCGCAACCTGTACGATTTCTTCCCCGCAACGATAGTTTCGGTTTAAGATCACCTGTCTGGTATTCTCAAAATCCTTTGGAAAATTTAACATCAGTTCTGGTCTTGCACCTCGAAACTTATAAATAGACTGATCATCATCTCCTACGATAAAGAGGTTCTTTGTCTCTCCTGCTAACATCTTGACGATCTCATACTGAATCTTATTGATATCCTGAAACTCATCGATCAAAATATATGGAAACTTCTGCTGCCATGCTTTTCTGATATCCTCACGCTCTTTTAACAACTCATACGTATAAACCAAAATATCATCAAAATCGATCCAACGGTTCTCATGCAGTTTTTCTTCATATGCCCGGTAAATTTCTTTAAACACTTCATCCCCACAGCACCCACTGTGATAATAGGCAAGAGGGATCATCTGCCCTTTGACTAAGCTGATCTCTTGTATGATCTGACGCATAAAATCTGCTTCATCATCAATCTCCAGCTCATGATCTGTGATGATCTCACGGATAAAGTCATATTTTTTATGTTCCGGCAGAATATTATCTGCACTATAGTGATAGGCATATTTTAAAATCGTAAAAAACACAGAATGAAAGGTTCCAAAAGAAACCGGCAGGGTTTCCCCTGCCAGCCGCCAAAACCGCTCTTTCATCTCATTCGCTGCTGCTCTGGTAAATGTAATGACCAGAATCCGCTGCGGTGGAATCTGATAGTGCGATATCAAATATTGAATTCTCTTTGTGATCACAAGTGTCTTCCCTGAACCTGGTCCTGCAAGTACCATCATCGGTCCATCTTTGTGCATCACTGCTTCTTTCTGTGCCTTGCTCAGCTGGCTATGCAAGTGCTGCCTCCAGTTTCGCGATCGCATCATTGATTCTCTTTAATGATTCTTCTTTCCCCAGAAGTTCCATTAATTCTGTTGCTCCACCTGGTGTCATCTGCTTTCCAGAAACTGCTGTACGAACTGGCCACATCACATAACCATTCTTGTACTCATGTCCTTTTGCAAAAGATACTAACATCTCATATAATGCATCATTTGTAAAATCTTCTTGTGCTTCGATCACTGGATAAATCTCTTTTAATACGGTTAATGAAGTCTCAGGTGTTGTCTTCATCTTCTTATGTTTGTACATCTCTACATCATATTCTGGAACTGCTTCGAAGAAATCAATGTGTCCCGGAATCTCTGTGAATAACTCAATTCTTGTCTTCACCATAGAAAGGATCTTATCAAAATCCATCTCTCTGTGAATTGTCTCTGTTACATATGGCATAGCAAGTTCTTTGAAACGGTCGAAGTCCATGGCTTTGATATATTCACCATTCATCCATTTGATCTTGTTCATATCAAAGACCGCTGGTGTCTTAGACATATGTTTGTAATCAAAGATCTCTTCTAATTCTTTTAATGAGAAGATTTCCTGTTCTCCTCCTGGACTCCATCCAAGTAATGCAACGAAGTTTACGATCGTCTCTGGCAAGAATCCCTGCTCGATCAGATCTTCGAAGGAAGAATGACCTTTTCTCTTACTTAATTTGTGATGTTCTTCGTCTGTGATCAGTGGACAATGAATGTATACTGGTTTTTCCCATCCGAATGCATCATATAAACGATTGTACTTTGGTGTAGATGATAAGTATTCATTACCACGAACTACATGTGTGATTCCCATTAAATGGTCATCAACTACGTTTGCGAAGTTGTATGTTGGATATCCATCCGATTTGATCAGGATCATATCATCTAATTCGATATTATCCACTGTGATCTCTCCGTAAATCTCATCAACGAAAGATGTTGTTCCTTCTGTTGGGTTATTCTGACGGATAACATATGGTACTCCTGCGTCTAATTTCGCCTGAACTTCTTCTTTGGATAAGTTTAAGCAATGTTTGTCATAATGACTGATCACAACATCTCCTGATTTTACTTTCAGTGTGTCTAATCTCTCCTGATCACAGAAACAGTAATATGCTTCTCCCTTGTCGATCAGTTCTTTTGCATATTTTAAATAAAGCCCCTGTGCCTGTCTCTCACTCTGAACATATGGTCCGACTCCACCATCGATGTCTGGTCCTTCATCGTGGTTCATTCCGGCTTTCTTAAGGGTATTGTAGATAATCTCTTCTGCCCCTTCTACCTGTCTTTCCTGGTCTGTATCTTCAATTCTTAAAATAAAATCTCCGCCTGCATGACGTGCGATCAGATATGCATAAAGGGCTGTTCTTAAGTTACCTACATGCATACGCCCTGTAGGGCTTGGTGCAAATCTTGTTCTTACTTTGCTCATGATTTCCTCCCATTTGGTTTTAATTCTATCTTTCTATTCTACAAAACTTATCTTTCTTTGTAAAGAAGCAGTCTTATTGATTTTCGTTAATTTATGTTGATTTTTTGAAACAATCCGTCTTAAATCTCATTTAAGATCCTGCTGGCTTCCTCAAATGGCTCCAGGGTTCTCTTTAAAATTCCCTGCGTTGCCGCGATAAAGATTCCATAGTTCACGATCGGAACACCTTCATCTTTGACTCTTGCGATACGGTTTTTCATCTCTCTTCTATTTAAAGTACATCCGCCACAATGAATGACCAGATCATAAGTATCCAGATCTTCAGGGAAAGAGTTTCCACTGCTTGTATGGATATCAAAATCCTTACCTGTATATTGTTTTAACCATCTTGGGATCTTCACCGTTCCGATGTCATCGCACTGTCTGTGATGAGTGCATCCTTCCGCGATCAAGATCTTCGCCCCTTCTTCTAAATGTTCCAAGGCTTTCACTCCTCTGACTTCTTCTTCCAGATCACCTTTATATCTTGCAAACAGAATCGAAAATGAAGTCAGTTTGATATCTTCTGGCACAATCTTTGAGACTTTGCCAAATGCCTGAGAGTCTGTAATGACCAATGCTGGTTTCTTGCCGATCTCTTCTAATGTCTTTTCTAATTCCGTTTCTCTTACAACAATAGAGGCTGCTCCTGCTTCTAAAAGGTCACGGATCGTCTGCTGCTGTGGAAGGATCAGTCTGCCTTTCGGTGCTGCACTGTCGATCGGTACGACTAAGATCACAAAATCATTCGGACAGACCAAATCTCCAACGATCTTTAGCGTGTCATCATCCGTTGGAACCAGTTTCCCGATCTCTTCTTTTAACTCCCAGATCCCTTTTTTATCCTTTGCACTGACAAAGCAGGCTTTGTCTTCTTTCCATTCTTGGGCATTGGAAAGATCCATCTTATTGTAGACTTTCAGATAAGGAATCTTCCGGTCTTCGATCAAACGTATCATATCTTCTTCAAACTCTGTCATACCAGCTGTAGCATCCATGATCACAAGGGCGATATCTGCCTTGCCCAAGACTTCTTTTGCTTTCTTGACTCGCTTTTCCCCTAATTCTCCTTCATCATCAAGTCCCGGGGTATCGATCATAACTACTGGTCCTAATGGCAGAAGTTCCATTGCCTTGTATACAGGATCTGTCGTTGTTCCTTTGACATCGGATACGATCGCTAATTCCTGATTCGTCATAGCATTGATAACACTTGACTTTCCGGCATTTCGTTTCCCGAATAATGCGATGTGAATTCTGTCTCCTCTTGGTGTTGCATTTAAACTCATATGGTTTCCTCCTGTCTGTCTTTATGGATCATTAACTCTTTCTTTTATCTTTGTGCCTTATGATATCCCGCTGCCTTTGCTTCTTTCTCACTCTTAAATGTGACTAAATATTTTGATGTTCCCATACGGTCATAATCTCTTTGACCTGGGCAGTGGTATACCTTTGATCTGCTGTTTCCACGGATCTTCTGTGAAGCAGTTGTCTTTGTATTTGTTTTTGCTGCTGTTGTATTTTTGTTACTGCTGTAGTTTTTGCTGTTATTAGATGAATTCTGGTTTGTGTGGTATTTCTGGCTTGCTTTTGAATTCTCTGTTGTTACCTGAACGCTGCTGTCTGCTTCACTGTCTCCTGTCTCGTAATCAATCTTCACTCCATCCTGTACATTATATACAAAGACATTAAACTTAATATCTTCGCCCTTATCTTCCACAGACATCGCTTCCATCTGTACCCCTTTGGCTACCAGGTCATCTCCGTCAAAGACTGGGGTAACTCTGTATAATACATGATTACCTGTCTCACGGACATAGTCACCAACCATCTCTTCATATGGTAACATTCCATCCACATTAAAAGATCTTGTTCCTGTGATCAGGTTCTTGTTATTGGCATTCTCACCGGTCAGCTGGTAAGCGATCAAATGACAGCGGTTATATAGATATTTTCCATCAACGTTATCGTATTTTGCTGTATGCCATCCGGTTGGTTTTACCATACCAATCGCTCCACGTTTTCCTTTTGGCATGATATCTTTTCCAACACACGCTTCTGCCACCTGACATCTTCCTTCAGAGTCAAGTCTGCTGTAAGACTCGTAGGATTTTGTTGTCAGATCTTTGGATGTAAAATCTGGATTATTATTGTCAACAGCAACCGTCATATTCCCTGAAAAATCCGGAATATTGTCAGATGATACAGATTTGGTGGAAGAATTTATACTTCCTTTGCTGCTTTGTTCGTTCTGTGTGCTTTCACCATTACTGCTATTGCCTGTACTCTGGCATCCTGCCAGTGATACCGCCATCATTCCTGCGATCAGCAGGGCATATAATTTCTTTGTTACTCTCATCATCAACTGTTTCTCCTCTTGTTATATTCTTTTCTGATCTAGCTTATTATTTTGGAAGATAGATCTGTTTTGTGATCTCGTGAGTGGAACCTTCAATCTGTTCTTCTTCTGCAAGTTTCCATTCCTCAAGATCCACATCCAGTACCTGATCGGACGGATAGACTTTATTCCAACGGAAGATCACGATCTCTTCGATCTTGTCTATCACTGGTTTTAATGGAAGATTCTCTACAATACAAGTCTCCCCTTTTCCTGCCTTGTGTAAGAAATCTTCACAAACAACCGGATCGTTGATCTCTTCATACAACTTCTCTGTATATGCATTCATATAGACCTTCTCCCCTTTGATCATCTCCGCAATATACTCTCGCAAGCCTCGATCCTGACTCTGCCTTCGATCATTAAACATCATACCGTTGTTGTTGTCTAAGCATAGAATTATTATCATTCTTTCCATCCTCCAATCGTACTTATGTTCTATTTATGTATTATATCTTGTGCGAGAGGATATTGCAATAAAAGAAGCTCTGAATTTCTCCAAAGCCTCTTCTTACTTTTCATTCTTTTTTGTATTCTAATTGTATTTATGATACTGCTTTCATCACTTTTTCTCTCATGGGCTGTGTCATTTTCTCTGGTTTTAAGATCTCTTTTAATTCTTCTAAGGTATCGATGGATTCAAACAAATGATGGAATAAGACTGGTTCAAATGCATTTAATTCTAACTGTCCGGCTTCGGCTGCCATCGTGATCGTATAGTCATATCCAATGATCAGGTATGCAACCTGTGATACAACTTCTGGAATCACTGGGTTAATCTTTCCTGGCATGATGGATGAACCATTCTGTCTTGCTGGAATCATCTGCCTGTTTTAATGAAATTCCTGCAACTTTGCTTAATTCATAAGAAATATTCGCAAGATAGTAAGGGGCTACATTGATCGCTGTTCCGATCGCTGTTGCTCCGATGTTTAAGACTTTCATCTCATCCATAACATTTTTCAGTCTCTTGATATCCCTTTTTAAGACATGTGCAAATGCTCCAAAACTTTGTCCAAGTCTCATTGGAACGGCATTCTGAAGCTGTGTTCTTCCCATTTTGAGGATATCATCAAACTCTGCTTCTTTTTCTTCCATGGCTTTTTCTAATTTCTCAAGTTCTTTGATCGTTTGTGGAAGTAATTTTAAGACAGTGATCTTTCCTGCCGTTGGGATTACATCGTTCGTAGACTGTGACATATTGACATGATCGTTTGGATGTACAACGCTGTAATCTCCTTTGGTTCCACCAAGGATTTCTATCGCACGATTAGCAATCACTTCGTTTGCATTCATATTGGCAGAAGTTCCAGCCCCTCCTTGGATCGCATCCACGATAAACTGATCTGCTTAAATTTCCATCCAGAATCTCATCACATGCCTGAATGATTGCCTGAGCGATTTGCTGGTCAAGTTTTCCAGACTTTTCATTCGTGATCGCTGCTGCTTTTTTGACCATTACGATGCTGTCGATCAATACTGGATGTAATGGACGGTGTGTGATCTGAAAGTTTGTGGCTGCACGCATACTCTGAACTCCATAGTATACTTCCACTGGTACGTTTAATACTCCAATTGAATCGTGTTCCATTCTGCTTAACATTGTCTTCCTCTTTTCTGATTACTCATGCTGTCGTTTTGTTTCAAGATTTTATGTGTTGGAGCTTAACACAGTATGCAATGTTCGTAAACCTTAATCCTGTCTTTCCAAATTTAAAGTTCAAATTTTGTGTTTCATCTTTTCTTTTTTTTAATGAAAGTCTTGATTTACTTTAAATAATTAAGCGGTTGGAAGCGGAAGGAATTCTGACTGGATTTCATGCTTCTGTTGACCCGATCCAACTTGGTTATCATATTAAAGCATATATCAGTCTTGAGATCAGCCCTGCACAAAAACCCGAAGTTTATCCTTTTCTTCGAGCTCATCCAAATGTACTGGAATGTGATTGTGTAACTGGAAATTATTCTGTGCTGCTGAAGGTTGCTTTTTCTAGTACGATGATCGTGTTTTCTACGATCGTTGAGAATCGCGGGGTGGTTCCTGAATAGTTGATTTGTTTTTAATTTCTGTTATCTAAAATAACAGGGTAAAATTTTGCATATGGAACATTTTCTTTTATAATTTGTGCAACCTTTTTATTTATTACGATTTCCCTATACTCATCGTAAAATTCATATGTCTTATTTACATCCTTTAATTTTTTTATTCCTTCTTCTGTTATTATTTTCGGTATGAAATAGAAAATGTTTTCATTTTCTGTCATATTTATTCTTTCACATTTTTCACATTGATTTTCAAATTTATAATTTTCATCAATATAACTTTTCTGTGGTAATATATTATCAGTAATAAAAGTATATCCTAATATCTTTTTACTTTTGCTTATAATCGGCTGAAAATATTTTTTATCTACTCCTGATTCTTTTAATTTCTCCACCAGTTTTGGTAATAACAACAACTCTCCTGTTCCATCCAATCCTGCAAACCCATAATCATTCTCATGTTTTTTTATATATCCTTTCGGTTGTGCATAAAATAAGCTATTTGTTTTTTCTTTACTATGACAACTTTCACATTCACTATATTCATTTTCAATATCTTCGTATTCTTCACAGTAATATTCTGGAAAACATAAAACGAATGCTTTTGCCTTTTCAAATTCTTCATCTGTAATTTTAACACCATAATTTAAACAAATAAATTCTACATCTTCTTTGTTTGATTTATAAAATTCAATTATTTGTTTATATAGTTCTGAATCTTGATTAATCTTATATGTATATTCTCCAGAAAATCGATTTCCTGTTCTGTATTTCTTTAATCTGTATATGAATCTAGAAATATTTTTTTTTACTTTCCAATCTGTTTCTTCATCATTATAACTTAATACAATTTCTACATTAACTTCCAATTTCGTCTCCTCCTGTTATCACTACAATTTTGCTGCTTTTGTTTTCTCTAAATCGACTTATCTTTGCTTTTATCCAAAAATTACCAATCACTAATTCATTGAAATCTTAAGTGCTTACGGAAAATTCTTGCTATATTATGTTAAAAGAGGAGTCAGATTTCTCTGACTCCTTCAAGTATGTGTCCGAAAGTATATATCAATTCTGTTTTGAATATGACTCAATCAAACAGTCATGTTTCTTACTGCTCTTATCATAATTAATACCAACAAGCAAGATGTCACCCGTATAATTCAATATTGAAGATACATATTTTTTATCTTTTACCTGATTTAATGCAGTACTCACATTCTGATTCCATTTCAGTTCCACTATCAGTGCCGGATAATCCGCTTTATACTCCGGTTTCGGCACGAATACAAAATCTGCGAATCCTCGTCCTGTTGGCAACTCACGTATTGGTTTAAAATAGTATTGCATTGCACTCAAATAAGCAATTGCTAATACACTGCTTAATGAGTTTTCGTTATTATATTGAATAACGGATACATACTCATTATGAATCTTTTCAATCTGCTTCGCAACTTCCTTACCATCCATATCCAAAGTTGCATCCAATAATTGTTCTGACTCCTGTTGAAACAACAACATTTCATTCCAATGTGTACTCCCAACCGCTGTCGTTAACTCTTGTCGAATTTCTTCATTTGGCACAAATGCTGTCTTCTTTTTTTCATTATATCCTAGATATCCCAAATGAATCATATATGTCAAAACATCATCTTTACTTTTTATGTCTTCTACATCATTTTGAAATGTTGCCGTGTTCACTTTGACTTCTGCGCCTGAAAGCATCTCGATGATCGCTGTTTTCAATCCATCAAAGTTCATATTGATCAATGGTACAACTACATCATAAGATGCTGTTTCTGACCAATAGCTTTTAAATTCGTCTCTCATCATAACACTAACAACAGCTCTTGGATTATAAACTTGATAATCTTTCAAAAGATAGCCATCATACCATCTCTTTACCTCATCAAAATCCTGATGATATTCTTTTGCCAATTTTTTTACTTCATCTTCTGTAAATCCAATGTAAGGTGCCAGCTTACTTGCACTTAACATTGTAAATTCATCAAAATTATTTAAAGCTGATTGTGTTTTTTCTTTTTTGATTGGAAGAATACCAGTAAGGTATGCAAGTTGAATATATTTTGTTGGTTCCGTCCCTTTGAACATTCCTCGTAAAAAGGTAATGTATTCACCTTGTCCTTGTCGGTTGATCACCGCATCACGAATCAGTACATCCCATTCATCTATAATAACAATAAATTTCTGTCCTGTTTTATCTTTTATCCTTGAAAGAGCATCTGGCAAATAAGATACCTCATCCGATAATATTTCTGGATAGATTTCTTTTAGTTCATCTAATATATTCTTTGTAATAAATTCTACAATGTGATTTACATCCTTGCAGTTTGCAAGAAACCATTGGATATCCATGTGGATCACATCGTATTTATTAAGATGTTTTCTAAAATCTTCATCCTTGCTAATCTCTAGTTCTGAGAACATTTCTTTTGAATCTGCGCCTTTACTGTAATATGCAGCTAACATATTCGCTGCATAAGATTTACCAAATCGGCGTGGACGGCTGTTACAAATAAGTGCATCTGACGTATCAAGAACACTGTTTGTATATTCGATCAAACCTGTCTTATCTATATATATTTTAGAATTCAGAGCAACCTGAAATGCACTATTATCTGGATTTACGAATCTTCCCATGCTTTTCTTACTCCTTTCTAAAATTGTTTGATATCGTTTACTTCAATTACTATTAACAGTATACTATAATCAAATAAAATATTCAAAAAAAAATTTTTTCTTTCACAAACGAAATATATACCGTAGACCTTATGTTATCTGGCAATTTCCATAGCTGAATTACAATCTGAGGTTCTGGTTTGCAAAATTAAATTCCTGGGAGTCGATT
>OODK01000138.1_pt1 | contig 88017 bp, 70 predicted proteins | sample 1671371 | NCBI WGS metagenome assembly OODK01 (sample SAMN06348150, study PRJEB24527) | human gut metagenome | biome: human gut; feature: ankylosing spondylitis patient; material: feces | host: Homo sapiens | place: China | collected 2015-10 | reverse complement strand
ATGTAAAAGAAATTTTACATGCTTTTATCTAATATGTAAAAGCCTTTTGATAGACATTACTACTACGTTTGCGGAAAATGCGTGGTATTTCAGAAACGCACTTGTCCGTGCAAACTATACGAACCCGCAAAAAGGTAGTGATTTCTCGGTAAAAACGACGATTCATATCCATAGACTTTTTGAAAAGTTTGGTTTCGATGAGATGTTTGGAAGAAGTGCAGTTATGGAACTTCTTGGGCTGAAAGGTTCAGGTGCTTCAAAACTTCTTTCCAATTTGGTGCAGGCAGATATTATTGAACCGGTATCCGGTCACGGAAAAGGGAAATATAAATTCAAGAAGTAATGTATAGCTTGTTTGAAGTTTTATAAGTTTTTTCTTGAGGTTGTTTTTCATAAAATTCCCTATGGTGAAAGTTTTTATTTGCTTGATAATATAATCTATTTCAAGTTCAGCATTATCATTTATTTGCTGAACCTTTTCTTTATTGCTTAAATCGAAAATCGGAGTCCAAGTATCCGGCATTTTCACACTGAATCTTGCGGACAATGATAAGCCTTTAGGAGCAAGGCTTTAAAACACAAGCAGTTAGTCTATGAAAGTAGGGTAGCTGCTTTTTCGTGTCCCCAAATATATCCCGATAGTCAGCTTTTGTAAAAAAAGTAAATCAAATAGAATAAACAGTATACAACAGTTGACAACAGTACTATACTGTTATATACTATTTGCAACAGGAGGGAATATATGAAGATTATAATCAATAACACATCGATGGTACCGATTTATGAACAGATCATGGAGCAGATCAAGGCGCAGATTATCTCCGGAGAATTAAAAGAAAATGATATATTGCCATCTGTGAGAACGATGGCAAAGGAGCTGAAGATCAGTGCACTTACTGTGAAGAAAGCATATGACAATCTGGAAGCAGAGGGTATGACTGTCACAGTTCATGGAAAAGGAACGTATGTAGCGGCTTCGAACACACAGCTGATGGAAGAAGAGCGCAGGAAAGAAGTTGAGGCGGATCTGGAAGCGGCGATTCAGAAGGGAAGGCGCTGCGGAATGAAAGAGGAAGAGATCCGTTCATTGTTTGAACTCATCATGGAGGATGAATAAGTATGTTAGAAATCAAAGGAGTAAAGAAAAGCTACGGAGAATTTCAGTTAGACTGTTCGTTAAATGTAGAAAAAGGAAGAATTACCGGTCTGGTTGGAGAGAACGGGGCCGGTAAGAGTACTCTGTTTAAGGCGGTACTCGGGCTCATTTCATATGATGCCGGTGAGATAAAGATTCTGGGAAAAACACAGGAGGAGTTACGTGAAAAAGAGAAAGAGGAGCTGGGAGTCGTCCTGGCAGAAGCCGGATTCACCGGATATTTGAAAGGAAAAGATGTTGAAGCAGTCCTTGCCAGATTGTATCCAAAGTTTGAAGCAGAAAAATTCCATCAGATGTGTGAAGAATATCAGATTCCGTTGAATAAATTTATAAAAGAGTACTCAACAGGAATGAAGGCAAAGCTGAATCTGATCATTGCATTGACACATCAGGCAGAATTCCTGATGCTGGACGAGCCGACAGCAGGGCTTGATGTCGGAGCGAGGGAAGGGATGCTGGATATTTTAAGAGAGTATATGGAAGAGAAGCCGGAGAGAAGTATCCTGATCAGCTCACACATTTCTTCGGATCTGGAACATCTCTGTGATGATATTTATGTGATCCATAAAGGAAAAATTGTGCTTCACGAAGAGATGGATACGATTCTGGAAAAATACGCGGTGTTGAAAGTCAGTGAGGAACAGTATCAGGCAATGGATAAAAGGTATCTTTTAAAAGAGAAAAAGGAGTTTTTTGGAATTGTCTGTCTGACGAACGAGAAGCAGTATTATATGGAAAATTATCCGGAAATCGTAGTGGAGAGCGGATCACTCGATCAGGTGATTCTTATGTTAACAGGAGGCGAGAGATGATGAAAGGAATCAGAGGACTTTTGGAAAAGGATTTTCGGTTGTTTCTTCGGCAAGGCGGCAATCTTTTTCTGGCATTAGCAGTTGTAGCAATCTTTTTTATACTCACGGGAAAAACGGGAACTACCTTCATTGCAGTGTATATCCCATCTGTTATGGCGATATATTCAGGTAATACGATCAGTTACGATGAAAATGGTCATGGATACACATATTTGTTTTCTTTACCCGTAAATAAAAAAATATATGTCAGAGAAAAATATATTCTATCTTTTATTATGACAGTATGTGGATGGTGTATCGGGGCAATCTGTGCAGGAATTGCTGCACTTATAAATTCTGAAGAGGTGTTAAATCTGGAAATGCTGGCAATGGAGGTGATCACATTCTTTGTGGTTCAGGCAGTTGCGGGAATTATGATTGCGATCCGACTAAGGTTTGAAGGAGAGAAGGGACGAATCGTGCTGCCGATCACAATTTTAATTATTTTTGCAATTTGTTATACAATTGGTTCTTTTCTGAAAACTAACCTGGGATTAAAAGAAAGCATTCTGAATGTGATAGGAGAAGCAGGGGATCTTGAAATTGCGATTGCACTTATTGTGTTAAGTCTGCTTGTGTGGTATGCTTCGTATAGGTATAGTATGAGAGTGATGAGAAAGAAAGAGTTTTGAGATAGGAATTGGCAAAAACGAAAAAAACATTAACCATAAATATACTTTTGTAACAGATGGAATCTTTGAAAATGAGTATCCGGAGCAGTTTTGCCAAATGACATGGCAAGTTATATGAAATCGTGTTACAATGGCTTTTGTCAAGCTACCTGAGACTATGGAAAATAATGAGAAAATGAGAGAAAAACAGGTAGCATAGAATCTGCGGACATTAAATAAAAAACAAAGGAAAGTGGGGGGATTTTTTGAATGCAGAGAGCAAAACACGAATGACGGAAGGAAGCATCTCCAGGAAAATCATATTTTTTGCGATTCCGCTGTTTATCGGAAATCTGTTTCAACAGTTGTATAATACGGCAGACTCTCTGATCGTTGGCAATTTTCTCGGCAGTAATGCTCTGGCGGCGGTCAGTTCCTCGGGAAATCTGATCTTTCTGATGGTCGGGTTCATCAACGGAATCGCGCTGGGTGCAGGCGTTGTTATCGCGAGGTATTATGGGGCGAAAAATAAGGAATATTTACAGAAAGCGATCCACACGACAGTAGCGTTTGGGCTGGCGGCAGGTCTTGCTTTGACGGCGATCGGGATGTTTCTGGCGCCGAAGATTCTGGTGCTGATGGGAACACCGTCGGAGGTGCTTCCACAGTCGATTGAGTATTTCCGTATTTATTTTGCGGGTTCCCTTGGATTTGTCATGTACAATATTTTTGTCGGCATCTTACAGTCGGTCGGTGACAGCCGGCATCCGCTGATCTATCTGATCGTGTCCTCGTGTATCAATGTGGTGTTGGATATTTTCTTTATTGCAGGCCTCGGCATGGGAGTCGGGGCAGCGGCGCTGGCAACGGCGATTTCCCAGTTTGCCAGTGCGATTTTCTGTATGATTCACCTGATGCGGACAAAAGAAGAATATCGGTTACAGATCAGCAAGATCGGTTTTGACGGGCTCATGATGAAACAGATCATTCAGAATGGTGTGCCGTCCGGTTTTCAGAACTCCGTGATTTCTATCGCCAATGTTTTCGTACAGACCAATATCAATGCTTTTGGGAAAATGGCGATGGCAGGCTGCGGTTCTTATTCAAAGATTGAGGGATTTGCGTTTCTTCCGGTTACATGCTTTACGATGGCGCTGACAACCTTTGTCAGCCAGAATCTTGGTGCGAAGCAGTACGACCGTGCGAAAAAAGGTGCGCGGTTTGGCATCCTGTGTTCCATAGTGATCGCGGAACTGATTGGTGTTCTGATTTATGTGGCGGCTCCGACGCTGATCGCGGCATTTAACGGAGATCCGGAGGTGGTACATTATGGAGTGATGCAGGCGCGGACGATTGCGTTGTTCTATTTTTTGCTGGCATTTTCTCACTGTATCGCAGCAGTCCTTCGCGGCTCCGGTCATGCAGCAGTTCCGATGATCGTCATGCTCTGCGTCTGGTGTCTGTTCCGTGTCAGCTATATTACCGTTGCTGTGCATTACATTCCGGATATTCGTGTGATCTTCTGGGCATACCCGCTGACCTGGAGCATCAGCTCGGTGATTTTCCTGTATCTGTTTCTGCGTGGAAAATGGGTATATGGATTCGAGAAAAAAAGATAAAACAGATAGTTTTATCACAGGTACTATAATTTTCAGAATTGAGGAAGAATGTTTGTATGCTAAATAAAAAAGAATTCTTAAAATACGCATCAAGATTAGCCTTTCCGATTATGATCCAGAATCTGATCGGAACACTGGTAAATATGGCAGATACTGTGATGCTTGGATATGTGAGCCAGACGGCTATGTCGGCATCCTCCCTTGCCAACCAGTTTACTTTTATTCTTTTTTGCTTATACTACGGTATGGCTGCGGGTACTTCGGTTTTATGTGCCCAGTACTGGGGAAAAGGTGATAAAAAGACAGTAGAAAAGATACTTGGTCTGGCGGAACGAATCTCGCTGATTGTTTCTGCTGTATTCTTTGCTGTCTCCTTTGCCATGCCAACTACTATTATGAAGATTTTTACCAACAGTCCGGAGACGATTGCTTCCGGTGGTGAATATCTGAGGGTGATTTCCTTCTCGTTTGTATTTATGGGATTCTCTCAGGTTTTTATGAGTGCCCTTCGAAGCATCGGGAAGATCATGCTGCCTTCTGTTACGTATGTAGTTTCTCTTTGCGTCAATGTAATCTGTAATGCTACTTTTATCTTTGGTTTGTTTGGACTTCCGAAGCTTGGTGTTACCGGAGTTGCCCTTGGTACGGTGATTGCCAGAATCGTAGAGGTAGTGATCTGTCTCGTTTACTCGTTACATAGTTCCGATGTCAGATTCCGGATAAAATACTTCTTTGCCAAAGCAGGTGTTCTGTTCCAGGATTTTATGAAGATCGCAACGCCGGCTGTGATCAATGATGTTGTCTGGAGCCTGGCCACTTCAGCATTTGCAGCGATCCTTGGTCATATCGGCGATGATATGGTTGCGGCAAATGCAGTTGCTGTTATGGTGGTAAATATTGGCGCCATCGCCTGTCGTGGTTTCTCCAATGCAACTACGATCATTGTCAGTCAGGAACTGGGCAAAAACGGTGTTGACACAGCCAGAGAATACGGAAAACGCATGCTCAGGATCACAATTGTTGTCAGCCTGATCGGATGTGGTGTTATTCTGGCGATTCGACCAGTGATACTGAATTTCTATCGTGACAAACTGACAGAGACCGCCATCTATTATCTTGGTGTCTTTATCATTATGACAACCTGGCGTCTTATGGGGGAAAGCATCAATACCTGCCTGATATGCGGCTGCTTCAGAGGTGGCGGTGATACCCGATTTGGAATGATCACGGATATGATATTTATGTGGCTTGTTGCAGTTCCCCTTACCTACCTGGCAGCATATGTATTCAAGCTGCCGCCGATCTGGGTATACTTTGTAATGACCCTGGATGAGTTCGAGAAAATGCCGGTGGTATTCGTTCATTATATCAGGGGAAAATGGCTTACGAATATTACCAGAGATTTCGAGTGATCAGGGGAACATTGGAATTATCATATAAAAGGAACAGTACAATGAAAACGGGCTGAATGGCATTTTCTGCTATTCAGCCCGTTGCTTATGTATCGTTTTAAAAAATTTTGTGGAACCAGGGGCATGTTTCAGGAAAGGATGTTATCCCTGAGCTGCGATTTATTCGATTCTTTCCTCATCTGCCCCCGTTGGCTTCTTAAAGTGGCCGACAATTATTTGTACAAGAACCCTGCCTCCGATAAATGTAAGAAGAAGGCCTGCCGGAATTCCTATACAGGCCAGAAGGAACGTTAAAGGGTCGTCGTCACCTTTCATTTTGTATTTGCCTCTTGGTGTCAGATAAACTTCGACATTTTTTTCTTCGCCTATGCTGACTTCCCGGTAGTAGGTACGTTTCCCTGTATATTTTATTCCATCCACTTCATATGAAAGCTTCGTCACATACTCGTCGTAATCGTCATATTCGTCGTCCGAATTCTTTATGTCATAATCGATAATACGGGCTGTGACCGTTCGAACATCCGCTGATTTCTTATATTCTATGCTGGATACAATTCTGTTAACACTCCATAAAAACAACCCTACAACTGCAAACAGGAATAAAAGACCTATTAGTACCTCACCTATAAATTGTCCTGTTTTCCTCGATTTGTTTTCCATACACAATCCCCCTCTCAGCTTACATGATCCTGCTTTAATTTTTGTAGTACACCGTTATATATGATTATATTACCGGAAAAACAGAAAAGCTGCACTATCACTTGTGTCAGGATAATTTTTCTGTGCTATCTGTAATTCTATAGAGTCATATTTATGAAATAACTAAAAATTTCAATAACTTATCAAAAAAAATTCTATTTTTTTTCAAGACTCTTGTGATTATAATGAATTCATCAGCCGGGAACGAAGCGAATCCGGCAAAATCACCAAACAGGAAAACAGGAGGAATAAAAATGAAAAGAAAAGCATTGGCAGCAATTATGGCGGCAGCTATGGCATTATCTATGGTTGGCTGTGGCGGATCCACATCAGAGTCCGCAGACTCTACAAAAACAACAGAAAAAACAGAAGCAACAGAAGCAACAGAAGCAACAGATTCTGCTGCATCAACAGACGGAACTGTAGAAAACAAAGATAAACCTCTGTGCTGGTTCAACCGTCAGCCATCCAGCAGTGCTACCGGCGAACTGGACAAAGAAGCTCTGAACTTCAACGAAAATACTTATTACGTAGGTTTCGATGCAAACCAGGGTGCTGAACTGCAGGGTCAGATGGTTCTGGATTACATCAAAGAAAATGCAGACACTATTGACAGAAACGGTGACGGCGTGATCGGATACGTTCTGGCAATCGGTGATATCGGACATAATGATTCTATCGCTCGTACACGTGGTGTTCGTTCCGCACTTGGAACAGGTGTAGATGCAGACGGCGGAGTAGATTCTACACCAGCCGGAACAAACGTAGATGGAAAAGCAAAAGTTGTGCAGGATGCGACTCTGGATGTAGACGGAAAGACATATACCATCCGTGAGCTGGCTTCTCAGGAAATGAAAAACTCAGCAGGTGCAACATGGGATGCTGCAACAGCCGGTAATGCGATCGGAACATGGACAGCTTCCTTCGGTGACCAGATCGATGTTGTAGTTTCCAACAACGATGGTATGGGAATGTCAATGTTCAATGCATGGGCGAAAGACAACAAAGTTCCTACCTTCGGTTACGATGCAAACAGCGACGCTGTAGCAGCAATCGCTGAAGGATACGGCGGAACAATTTCTCAGCATGCAGACGTTCAGGCTTACCTGACACTGAGAGTTCTGCGTAACGCACTGGACGGTGTAGATATCGATACCGGTATCGGTACAGCAGATGAAGCCGGCAACTGCCTGACAGAGGGTGAAGATTACAGATACAGCGAAGAAGAAAGATCTTACTACGCATTAAATATTGCTGTAACAGCCGATAACTACAACGATTTCACAGATTCTACAAAAGTTTATGACAAAGTTGCTAACCAGCTGGATGAAAGCAAGAGCCCATCCAAAAAAGTATGGCTGGATATCTACAATGCATCGGATAACTTCCTGAGTTCTACATACCAGCCACTGCTGGAGAACTATGATGATCTGCTGAACCTGAACGTAGATTACATCGGTGGAGACGGACAGACAGAGTCCAATATCACCAACCGTCTTGGAAACCCAAGCGAGTATGATGCTTTCGCAATTAACATGGTTAAGACCGACAATGCAGCAGCATATACATCACTTCTCTCCAAATAATTTGAGACAGAATAAAAGCGTAAATTGATGAAATTACAGAGGGGTGTCAGCGATGATACCCTTCTTTACTAAGAAAAGGAAGCGCAGCTATGAAAGAAGATAAGAACAAATATATCTTATCGATTAACGGCATGAGCAAATCATTCGGTAGAAATAAGGTTTTGAAACATATTAGTATGAATGTCAAACCTGGAACCATTATGGGACTGATGGGTGAAAACGGTGCCGGAAAATCGACGATGATGAAATGCCTCTTTGGAACCTATCAGAAAGATGAAGGAACCATCGTACTGGACGGAAAAGAAGTAAACTTCTCCGGACCAAAGGATGCACTGGAGAACGGGGTGGCAATGGTACACCAGGAGTTGAACCAGTGTCTTGAAAGAAGTGTTGTAGACAACATGTTCCTTGGAAGATACCCGAAGAATTCCGTTGGGGTTGTCGACGAAGGAAGAATGAAAAAAGAAACATCAGACCTGTTCAGAAAGCTGGGAATCACAGTTGATCTGACACAGCCAATGAAGAAAATGTCTGTATCTCAGAGACAGATGTGTGAGATTGCCAAAGCAATTTCCTATCATTCCAAAGTCATCGTACTGGATGAGCCTACCTCATCTCTGACTGCACCGGAGGTTGAAAAACTTTTTAAGATGATGCGTCAGCTGAAGGCTCAGGGAATTTCTCTGATTTACATTTCACATAAAATGGATGAAATATTTGAAATCTGTGATGAAATATCAGTACTGCGAGACGGAAGTCTGGTTATGACCAAGCCGAGTACAGAAACAGATATGAATGAACTGATCGCCGCCATGGTTGGACGTTCTCTGGATAACAGATTTCCACCTGTAGACAATACACCGGGAGAAACTATTCTCTCTGTACAGAATATATCAACAAAATATGCACCAAAACTGCAGAACATCTCTTTCGATATCAAAAAAGGAGAAATCTTCGGATTCTATGGTCTGGTTGGTGCCGGTCGTACAGAACTTCTGGAGACGATCTTCGGAATTCGTACAAGAGCAGAAGGAAATATCGTATATGACGGAAAGATGCTGAACTTCTCATCTCCGAAGGATGCTATGGATCACGGATTTGCGCTGATCACAGAGGAAAGAAAAGCGAATGGTCTGTTCCTGAAGGGTGATATTACATTCAATACTACCATTGCGAATATGAATCATTATAAGAGCGGAATCGCATTATCACATGATAAGATGGTACGTGCAACAGCTGAAGAAATCAAGATCATGCATACAAAATGTATGGGACCGGATGATATGATCGCCAATCTTTCCGGTGGTAATCAGCAGAAAGTCATCTTCGGTAAATGGCTGGAGCGTTCACCAAGCGTATTCATGATGGATGATCCGACACGAGGAATCGACGTCGGAGCAAAATATGAAATCTATGAACTGATCATCAATATGGCGAAACAGGGAAAAACAATCATCGTTGTTTCTTCCGAGATGCCGGAAATTCTTGGTATTACCAACCGAATCGGTGTTATGTCTAACGGACGCCTTGCCGGAATCGTAAACACAAAAGAAACAAACCAGGAAGAATTATTGAGACTCAGTGCTAAATATCTGTAACAGGAGGAAAATTGGAAATGGCAGAAAACAGCGTTATTATTTCGGCTGAAGAAGAAGCAAAACTTTTGAAACCGATCGATGAATATGTGGAAAAGATCCAGAAAAAAATCGATGCATTACGCGTAGACGGATCTGATAAAGTGAACGATCTGAAAAACCAGATCGCTATCGCAAAAGAAAATAAGAACTTATCCAAAATCCAGAGAGATAAGATCATTGAAAACAGTAAAAAAGAGCTGGAAAGTGCAAAAAAAGTAGAAACAGCCAACAAAGAAGAAATCAAAAAGCTGGTTGCAGAAGCTGAGGACTATCTAGCGAAACACTACAAGAAAGATTACTACGATGTAGTAAACAACAGCTGCAAAGCTGCAAAAGCAGAAGAAAACAGCAGATATGAGAAAGTCAAAGCAGATCTGAAGAGCGAGCACCAGAAAAAGATTGCTTCTCTGAAAGATGCAGAAGATATCAAGGCTGAGAAATATGTGTTCAAAAACAAACTGTTTGACGCACAGATGGCTCACGAATCCAAAATTCAGGAAATCAAAGACAGAAGACATGATGCATTCATGCATAAATACCATCTGATCGATCTGCTGAGAACCTCCAAGTTCACATTCCTTCAGCAGAGAGAACAGAAACTGGAAAATTACAGATATTCCTTCAATTTATCCCAGTTCCTGTACAAAAATGGTCTGTATATCGTAATCATCCTGATCTTTATCGGACTGTGTATCATCACACCAATCGTCAAAAATACACAGCTGCTGACAGTTACCAACATCCTGAATATCTTACAGCAGGCATCGCCGCGTATGTTCCTTGCACTTGGTGTTGCCGGTCTGATCCTGTTAACAGGTACCGACCTTTCCGTAGGACGTATGGTTGGTATGGGTATGGTTACGGCAACCATTATCATGCATAACGGAATCAATACAGGTGCCGTATTCGGACAGGTATTTGATTTCTCTACCATGCCTTCCACAGCGAAAGCACTGTTCGCACTGTTAATGTGTGTAATCTTTACAACTGTATTTTCTATGATTGCCGGTTTCTTCATGGCAAGATTCAAAATGCATCCGTTTATCTCTACAATGGCTAACATGCTGATTATTTTCGGTCTGGTAACTTATGCCACCAAGGGTGTATCTTTCGGTGCGATTGATTCTGCAATCCCGAACACCTTTATTCCGCAGATCGGCAAATTCCCGACTATCATTCTGTGGGCAGTTGCAGCAGTTATCATTGTATGGTTTATCTGGAACAAAACAACATTTGGCAAAAACCTGTATGCTGTAGGTGGAAACCCGGAAGCAGCAGCAGTATCCGGTATCTCTGTATTTAAAGTAACTATGGGAGCATTTATTCTGGCAGGTATCCTGTACGGATTCGGTTCCTGGCTGGAATGTAACCGTATGGTTGGTTCCGGTAGTGCAGCTTATGGACAGGGATGGGATATGGATGCCATCGCAGCCTGCGTAGTTGGTGGTGTTTCCTTTACTGGTGGTATCGGTAAAATCTCCGGAGTTGTAACCGGTGTACTGATCTTTACATCTCTGACATACTCCCTGACGATTCTGGGTATTGATACCAACCTTCAGTTCATCTTTGAAGGTATCATCATCCTGGCAGCCGTAACACTTGACTGTCTGAAATATGTACAGAAAAAATAATAAAATATATTGAAACAGACAGAATATAAGACAGCCCGGTCATCCGCTGGATGACATGGGCGGTCTTTTATTCTGTTTTGGCAAATTTTGTAACTATTCAGAGCCATGCGAAATGGAAAAAAAATCGCGAATCATGTTTATATGAATGAGCTATTTTTCTGGAATTTCATATGGCGAGAAGCAACATCGAGATGCAGCGTAAGCGGAATCGAGATGGGGCTCTGAATAGTTACAAAATTTTTGTAACTATTCATTCAGCAGAGAGCAATCTTCTGCTATAATGAAAGAATAATAATATACTCCGCAAAACAGGAGGATACGGATGGAACAATATAAAGTGATTCTTGTCGATGATGAAGTAGAGGTCATCGATGTTATGAAAAAAAAGATCCGTTGGAATGATCTGGGATTTGACGTAGTGGGAAGTGCCACCAACGGCGTGAAGGCTTTGGAGCTGGTGGAAAAACTTCAGCCGGATGTGGTACTGACGGACATCAAAATGCCTTACATGGATGGACTGGAGCTGGCAAGAAAACTGAACCGGGACTATCCCAATATTTACATTATGCTTTGCACCGGCTTTGACGAATTTGAATATGCGAAAGAGGCTGTCCATCTGGAGATCAAGGAATATATGCTGAAACCCATCAGCGCCACCGAGCTGTCAGAAAGCCTGATGAAGCTGAAAACCACACTGGACAGGGAACGGGAAGAAAAGTTAAATGTAAAAAAACTGGAAGACTATTTCCAGGAGGTATTACCAAAGCTGCAGTCCAATTTCTTTATTTCCCTGATCGAGGGGAGAGTCAGAGAAGAGGATTATGAACGATTCCTTTTGGACTATCGTGTGGATATGAAGGGACCTTTGTTTTGCTGCATCATTTTTCACACATCGGAAAATGATGTGCCGGATGGCATGAATTCCTTATTGTTATCCATGTCCGTGGAGCGGGAGATCAAACAGCGGCTGATGGAGAACTGTAATTGCCAGGAATTCATCTATATGGGTAATACCATTCTGATTATGGAACTTCATTCAGAAGATGAGATAGCTCAATTGACGGACAAGTGTGACCGGTTCTGCCGCTGGGCATGGAGAATTATGGGGGCGTCGGTTACCGCAGGGATCGGAACCGTCTGCAACAATCTGCACGATATCAGTATTTCCTACGAAGGAGCCAGAGAGGCGGTATCCTACCGCGTCCTGTACGGAACGAAACGATCCATCAATATCGCAGAGATCGTTCCCAAAGAGTCAAAAAAGGCAGTTCCCTTAGAAGAAACAAGGATGCAGGAGCTGTTTCGTGCCATCCATATAGGGGATCAGGAGAAGATCCGGAAAGAAGCCATCAAAGAGACAGAAAAGCTCCATAAGAATGCAGCCACCATCAGCCAGTACAATCTGGCTACCATGGAGATTGTCAGCGGATTTTTCAAATTCTGTGCCAATAATTCCATGGATCTCAATGAAATTTCCGGAAATGTACAGAACCTTTATGAAAGAGTGACTCAGTTGGATGAAAGCTCTATGAGAAACTGGATCATCAATATGTCTATGGCTATCAGTGAAAAACTGAGAAGCACCAGATACAGTACCTCAAGACGGATCATCACCGATGCGCAGAACATCGTAAAAGACAGATATATGGAATCGGCGCTTTCTCTGGATGATGTGTGCGCAGATCTTGGTGTGTCCAATTCTTACTTTTCGTCCATTTTTAAAAAGGAAACAGGTCAGTCCTTCGTCTCCTATCTTACCGATTACCGAATGGACAGGGCAGAAGAAATGGTGCTGAACACCGATGAAAAAAGCTATAAGATCGCAGAAAAAGTGGGATATCAGGATGCGAACTACTTCAGCTATGTATTCAAAAAGAAGTTCGGTGTTTCTCCTTCCAAATACAGAGCTTCCGGGAAACAACAAAGTGAAAAGCAGAAAGAGTGAAGACATAAAAAAGGTACGAAATATATAGAGACAAGGGAATAGATGAAGAGGAACATGTATGAAATATAGGAAAAGAGGGTTGGATTCCCGGAAAAATATCGTATTTAACATACAGTCGATCATTCTGTCTGTCCTTATGGCGATTTCGCTGGTTACGATCATTGTCATGGGATTGTTGCTTTACCATCGATTCAAGCTGGCATTGGAAAAGACAGCAGTGGACAACACGGAAGCTACCGTGGAGGCTACCGTGGACCGGTTAAATGCAGACCTGCTGGATATCCGCCAGATCCTCAATGGGGCAAACTATAACGTAGTCCAGCAGTTTGATATATCCAGCCGGGAATTCTCGGAGCAGTTCAGTCTGCTCTATGAGACCAACTCTGATAAGATTCAGAGTGTGGCGCTGTATGATCAAAAAGGAAATCTGATCGCATCGGAGCCGGTGGCAGCAGAAAAGAAAAATGTAAGGGTACAGACGCAGGAATGGTTTAAAAATGCGGAAGATGTCATTGAAAATATACACTTTTCCACACCGCATATCCAGGAACTGTTTGAGGATGGATCCTATCGGTATCAATGGGTAGTTTCCCTGAGCAGGTATGTAGATGTTAACAAGGGAGAGATACCGGAAACCGGTATCCTTTTGCTGGACATGAAATATTCTGTGATCAGGGACGTAATGAAACAGATCAATGATTGCTCCGGCGGAATCTACTATTATCTGATCAGTCAGGACGGAGAGATGATCTATCATCCAAGAGGAACGGAATTAAACCGCGGATTATTTGAAGAAAATAGCCTGGAAGCGGAAAAATATGAGGACGGAACCTATGAGATCCGTTCTAACGGTCAGAATGAGACCGTGATCGTTAGAAGCGTAGCCTATACAGGCTGGAAGATGATCGGTGTTGTGCCGGAGAGCGTACAGGTGGCAAACTATAAGAACTTTCGCTACTATGTATTTGCCACCATTTTGGTACTTTTGGTCATGCTCTTGGAGGGAAACCAGCTTGTGTCCCGAAAGATATCCAAGCCTATCCGGGAGCTGGATGCTTCTGTCAAGACCTATGAGGCAGGAGGAAAGCCGGATATCTATATCGGCGGCTCATCCGAGATCCGCCATCTGGGACATTCGGTACAGAAATCTTATGAGCAGATCGAAGAACTGATGGATGAGATCATCCAACAGCAAAATGAACGAAGAAAAAGCGAACTGGACGCTCTGCAAAGCCAGATCAATCCACATTTTCTGTACAATACACTGGAGTCGATCACGTGGATGGTGGAAGCCCAGGAAAATGAAGCAGCGGTTCGCATGATCTCTGAACTGGCCAAATTACTTCGTGTCAGCCTGTCCCGGGGCAAGACCATCATTCCCATCAAGGATGAACTGCAGCATAGCAGAAGCTATATGAATATCCAGCTGGCCAGGTATAAAGAGCGGTTCAAAACAGAATTCCGGATTGATAAAGAGATCGAAAATTACTGCATCGTTAAGTTGGTGATTCAGCCCATCCTGGAGAATGCCATTTATTATGGTGTCGGCAACATGGATGAGGATGATGACGGTATGATCATTGTCACCGGAGAAAAGAGGGACGGGGACATCCTGATCACTATCGAAGACAATGGCATGGGCATGCGGGAAGAAGTTCTGGAAAATATTCTGACGGATAGCAGCAAGGTTCCGAAGCATGGCTCCGGTGTGGGTGTGATCAATGTACATTCCAGAATCCGGTTGATGTTTGGGGAAGAATATGGACTTTTCATAGAAAGCGAACCGGACGAAGGAACAAAAGTCACGATTCGTATCCCTGCAATCCCATACACGCCGGAAAATGCAGAAACACTGGAATTACAAAAATATATACAGAGGAGACAGGCAGATGAAAAAGAATAGAATAAAATTTCTTATGATTGAGTTTCTTTTGCTGATGCTGGCAGTATTCTTTGTATGGAAGATTTTTGATCAGAACGTAGCAGAGACCAGGATCGCCGTGATTCTTCCGGAATCCGGTGACAAACGCTGGGATGCCCTGATCAATGGTATGAAACAGTCTGCAGCAGAGAACAACGTCCATATGATCATCTGTAACACGGAAGAGATCGACGGACCGGAGGTGGAAAGAGAATTTATCAGAGAACAGAAGGACAACGACATCGATGGCTTTATTATATATCCCGCACCCGGTCATGAGACCGAAAATATGCTGAAAAAAGAATGTGGAAATAAACCCTATTTACTGATCGCAGACAGTCTGGCGGTCAAAGAAGGAGAAACTGCAAGTCCCACGATCCAGCCGGATCATCGGGAAATCGGAAGACGGCTGGGAGAACAGCTGAAAACAAAAAAGCAGAAGATCGGAATCATAGCCGACTGGAAAATGTCCGAGGCTGTACAGGCGGAGATCAGCGGATTGACTGAGGCGCTGGAAGGCAGCGGAAGTGAGATCAGTTGGTGTATTTACCGGAGAAAAGAGCAGAACATTACGGAGCGGATGAAGGAGGAAACAAAGGCGGATGCCCTTGTCATACTGGATCCCGGGGTACTGGAAGAGTTCGGAGAACAGGCAGAACATGGGAAATACAAGGGTGCGGAACTCTATGGAGTAGGTTACAATCTGAAGACAGTCGCGCTTTTGGATAAAGGAAACATCCAGGGCCTTGTTGTGCCGGACGGATATGAGATCGGCTATAAAAGTGTGAAAGAAATAGCCGGAAAGATAGAACATAAGTTTTATAAAATGAAAGGTTACACAACAGAATATCAGATATTCAGTAAGAAAGATTTCTCTATGGATGATGATTTAGAAAGGTTTTTATATTCCTATGAATAAAAAGAAAAGAAGGCTGGCAGTAGTATTAGCTACTGTTACAGGGAGTGCGGTGCTCGTGCTGTCCGGGTGTTCCGGGAAGTCAGAACAGACAGAGAAAACCCTGCGGGTCGGAGTGATAACCTACAGTCAGGATGACCCCTTTATCAATGGACTGACCGATGAGCTGAAAGTACAGCTGAAAGCCGTGGAAAACAAGCAGCGACGGATTATCGTGTCGACAAAGAGTGGAAATGACGATCAACAGGAACAGAATGAAAAGGTAGAAGAGATGATCGATGCAGGCTGTGATGTGCTCTGTATCAATCTTGTGGATCGGACAGCTCCGTCCAGGATCGTCCGGATGGCAAGAAACGAAGATATTCCGGTGATCTTCTTTAACCGGGAACCGGTGAGGGAAGACCTGATGCAGTGGGAAAAGCTGTATTATGTGGGCTGCGATGCAGAACAGTCCGGGATTATGCAGGGGGAGATCGCAGCAGAATACATCAACAGCCATCCGGAAGTAGATAAAAACGAGGACGGAAAGATTCAATACGTGCTTCTGGAAGGAGAAGCAGGTCATCAGGATGCCATCAGCAGAACGGAGTATTCCGTAAAGACATTAATGAAGAATGATGTCATACTGGAAAAGCTAAGTTATCAGTTAGCGGACTGGAACCGTGGACAGGCGGAGAACCGTATGAACCGTCTGATCAGCCAGTACGGAAAAGAGATCGAACTCGTCATATCTAACAACGATGAGATGGCACTGGGGGCTGTGGAAGCCTATCGGACAGTAGGTTATGCCCGTGAAGACTGGCCGGTGATCTTCGGAATCGATGGTCTGGAAGATGCACTGAAAGCCGTAAAGGCAGGAGAGATGCAGGGCAGCATCCTCAATGACAGAGTAGATCAGGCAAAGGAAATGGCAAAAATGGCGGTGAAACTGTTCGAGGGAGAGGATTTTGAACAGGAAAATCTGAAAGAAGGCCGGTATTATTTTTCAGAATATCAGAAGGTAGACAGCAGCAATATAGATGAATATCTGAGTGCAGAAGAAGCAATTGCCCACTCAGAAATGTAAGCGGGAAGACTGCATGTACAGACAGAAAGAAAAAGTGGATGATGCATATCCACTTCACAGAATGAGGAAAAAACAGATGGAACATACATGGACCAAAGAATTTTATCAGGAAACAGATCCGGCGAAACGGCAGCATATTTTAAAGGAACATATCGGAGAGGAGGAAGCCTGGGAAGAAGAATACAGAACCCGGCTCTGGACAGCCCGATACGGACAGCGCAGGCTCCAGAAGGATGAATTTGTCAAATGCCTGATGGAACTGAAGTATCTGGCGGAAGGAACCTCTCTGGATCTGGGTGGCGACAGAAGAAAGATGGGAGCCCGGATCCTCTCCGCGTTGTGCCTGGCGGAAGCCATGCAGTCAGAAGAGGGATATCAGAAAATTCTTGAGGATGAACTGTACAATGTATTCCTGAAATTTATTCAGGTCAGCAGAGGGGGCAGAGGATTTACCTCTCTGGTATTCGGCATGGGTCAGTTATCTGAAGAAGGAATCGCCAAAAAGATCGCCGAACAGATCAGTGTGATCGCCTTTAAGGCGCCTCGCCTGCTCCGCATGGAAAAAGAATTCACACTGCTCCGGGAAGCCGCCCTCCGGGCATATCGCCAGGAGTATCCGAACAGAGAGCATTTTTTGAACAAATAGTAACGAGATGAGTATTCCGTGTTTTCGGGCAAGGGGATCGGGTTACGTTTCCGGTAAAAAGGAAAGCGCATATGCAAGAGAGCCGTCGAGATGAGATTTCATCATCTCGACGGCTTTTTCGATTCGTAATAACCGGGTGGCTGATCGGAGGGATTGGTTACCAGATAGGAAAAATCTACCGGAAATCATGACAATTTTACCAGAAAATATAACAGCTATTAAATCTCTTAGAACAGGTGAAATCTCAATCGAAATTTAAGTAACAGACTGTATAGATGAAAAGGGAAGTTTTTTTACAGCCCCTTTTTCCATTAAAAAGTGTGGGAAATGTCTAGGAAATCAAAATTAATACCAAAAAATGAATAATTTTAAAAAAGTGGGAATAGAATAATGACAGAAGGCACAGAGTGTGATAATATCAGTCTATAAAATATATTACCGAAAAATAAAAATAATTCTAAAAGTGGGAATAGGAGATAGTAGCATGCAGCTTATCGTAAGAAAAGAGTATTTAAACGAACTGATTGAATTGTATGGGACACCGGATATAAAAGTAATTACGGGCATCAGACGAAGCGGTAAATCAGTATTGCTGCAAGAGTTTGTCTCTTATCTGCAGTCATTAGAGGAAGCGGTAAATATTGTTATGATAAACCTTCAGGAATTAGAGTTTGATCATTTGTTGGAGTATCATGCATTGCATAAGTACATCCTGGATCAGTACAAAGAGGGAATGACGAATGTTTTACTGGTTGATGAGGTTCAGCTATGCCCGCAGTTTGAACTTGCAATTAATAGTATTTATACAAAAGGAATTTATGATCTTTATATTACCGGTTCAAACGCATTTTTGTTAAGTTCAGATTTAGCAACACTTTTTACCGGAAGAACGATGGAAATAAAAGTATATCCATTTTCTTTCGTGGAATATCTAACTTATTATGGAATTACAGATAGATATGATGAAGCTTTTGATCAGTATGTCCGAACTGGTGGTATGCCTGGCGCTTATGTGTATAAGACTGAGGACAGACAGTATGATTACGTTAGGGATGTATATTCAACCATTCTTATCAGAGATTTGGTTGAAAAGTATAAGATAAGAAATAAATCAGAGTTCACTAACATATCTGAATTCATGATGGATAACATCGGTAATTTACTTTCGCCTAATAATATCAGCAAAACTTTAAAAAATGACCAGAGTGAGATAACCAGAAAGACGGTGTCAAAATACATTGGTTATTTGGAAAATGCCTTTCTGTTCTATGAGGCAAAACGGTATGATTTAAAAGGGGAAAAATATCTGGCAAATAATAGTAAATATTATCTTTGTGATACATCATTTCGTTATGCAGTCAATGGTACACGAAACATGGACTTTGGAAGAGTTTACGAAAATATTGTTTATCTGGAGTTGCGTAGAAGAGGATATGAGGTATATGTGGGAAAACTCTATAAAAAGGAAGTGGATTTTGTAGCTAAGAAACGTGAGGCTCAAATATATATTCAGGTAAGCGACAATATTTCAGATGAAAAAACATTTGAAAGAGAATATTCGCCTTTGCTTGCAATAAGAGATGCATATCCTAAGATGATAATTGCAAGAACACATCATGAAACTTATGATTATAAAGGAGTGCAAGTGGTTGATATCTGTAGATGGTTACGAGAATAGTACCAATTACTGAGCACATTAACAATGCACAACTTGACTGAACTTAGTGATTATGAATTCCTATGGAGAACAGATAGAGAAGCAGGTTTTATGTACAGCATTCTCTGCTACATGTGAAAAGAGAAAGTCTATTTTTAGTAAGGAGGATATAGAAACTACATTATATTTGGTATCTAATGATTTACATATGGCAGAGCTTTGGAGGCAGTTTCAAAAAAGCAATTATCCAGAAATTTTCCAGACAGCGTCTGGAAAATCTGTGAGTTTATTATCATGGTCGCATTATGCAGTGTTACTACAAGTTAAAGATAAAGAAGCCCGTGACTGGTATGAAAAGGAAGCGGCAGAGCAGACCTGGAGTGTTAGAACTTTACAACGGAATATTTCATCTCAGTATTACTATCGTATGCTCAAAACGCAGAAGGCAATGTTTTATCTTCAACAGCAGGAAACAGAGCTTTGAACAGTCTGCGAACAGCCAGAGAGAACCTGAACAGTGCAAAGAACTGGGGACTGGTTGATATGTTTGGTGGTGGATTTTTTACTACGATGCTGAAACATTCCAAGATGGATCAGGCAAAGCAGAACATGGAGCAGGCAAAATACGATCTTCGCAATTTCAGTAAGGAATTGAATGATGTTAATCTGGCATGTGATCTGCATATGGATACCGGTGACTTTCTTTTGCAAATTATTTTTTTGATGGGTTCGTAGTGGACTGGATGGTACAGGACCGGATCAATACGGCAAGACGCCAGGTGGATGAGGCGATCCGGAGAACAGAATACATAATAAATCAATTACAGCATATGTAGAAAGGCAACAGGCAGCGAGCCACTGAACTTACAGGTTTGGTGGCTCGCTGCCTTTGGATCTTGTAAGTCTGCATGTTGTATACGTATTTTTTGTATGTATTTTATTATACTGGAAGCATGAAAAACAAACAATAATCAGTAGAAAGAGAGAATGAAAAAACTCTGTATTTTCCTCGGTATATGTTCGGCTTAATTACATAATCGGGAGAACGGCAAAATTATGCGGTTCATATGTGTTACTTTATGATAAAATAGTATGAAACATGTTTAGCATCCAGATTGACAGGCATGAGCATTGAAAAATATAAAACCATGTGTGGAAGGAGTTTTTAGTGATATATTTAAGCAGTTTCAGGTTAAGTAATGAACAAGTAAAAAATCCTAACATATATCCTTATCATGTGTTTCGAGGAAAAGACATAGAGCCTTTTGTATTTTCTCCGATCACGGTGCTGTACGGCAATAATGGATCGGGGAAATCGACGATATTAAATATCATGGCAAACAAGCTCATGGTAAAGGGCAGAGAATATGCTACCAGTAATTCTTTCGGAATTGTAGATTATTGTGGTAAATTTTCGGTAGAATGTTGTTTCAGTTACGGAGAGGATGAGTTTGGCAATACCATCAGAAAACTGCCTGAAAACAGCAGATTTATCAAGAGCGAAGACATCTTATATGAGATCAAGAAAATTCAGCAGAAGCAGATTCTGGCGGATGGAATGGAATATGATTATATGAAAAACGGACATTCCCGTAAAGAGGCAGAAGAGTATTTTCAGACACGGGAGGGGAGAAGTCAGCTGGAATATATTACATTTGCGCAGGAAAAATATTCGAATGGAGAAACAGCAATGCAATTCTTTGAAGACTACCTGTTGCCGGATGCTTTGTATCTATTGGACGAACCGGAGGTGTCATTGTCGCCTGCGAATCAGGTATTGCTGGCAGAAGAAATTAATAAAATGGCGAGATTTCTCTCCTGCCAGTTTATTATTGCCACACATTCACCGTTTATGCTTGGAACGCTGGATGCAAAGATTTATAATATAGACACAGACGATTACCGATGTTGTGAATGGTACGAGCTGGAAAATGTGCGGTATTTTTATGAGTTTTTCAAGAAACATGAGAAAGAGTTTGAGGAGTAGCAAAATGGTAAAATAAATTGTAAGAGATATTTTCTTTTTAGGACAGCCCTCGGAGCCGGCAACGCAGGCGGATCTTTCGGTTGGAAGAGATCTGCTGGGTACCTTGCAGGCGAATCGGGAGGCCTGTGTGGGCATGGCGGCAAATATGATCGGTGTGAAGAAAAATATTATTATCGTGAACATGGGAATGATCGATGTGGTGATGTTTAATCCGGTGATCATTTCCAGACGGGGAAGATATGAGACGGAGGAAGGATGTCTGTCCCTGGAAGGAGTTCGCAAGACAACCAGATATCAGGAGATCGAAGTGGAATACTATGATTCCAGCTGGAAAAAGCAACGGCAGAAACTGTCCGGATGGACAGCTCAGATCGCGCAGCATGAGATCAATCATTTATCGGGAAAGATCATTTAGCAAAATTATGGCAATGTGGCCGTCACAATCTACGGGTTTCGGAGTGCGTTTACCGGTAAGGAAAGAAGGCTTTGCAGGCGGAGGAAAGGAAGACAACGATGAATCAGAACGAAACACAATGGGATAAACTGCTGAAGATCAGGACAACCGGCCGGGATGATTCGCACGCAGACCAGTACCGGTATCCGTATGAGCCGACACCGTATTGTGTGCTGGAGAGGCTGGCGAACAGCGGGATGATCGGGAAGCAGAATACGGTACTGGATTATGGGACAGGGAAAGGGCGAGTCTGTTTTTATCTGTCCTATCAGACCAGGTGCCGGTCAGTGGGAATCGAATACGATGAGCGGATTTTTTCGGGGGCCATGGAGAACCGGGAGATGGCAGTATCCGGTGCACGTACCTGCTTTGTGAAAGCAGATGCGGGAGAGTATCCGGTACCGAAAGAAGTTGACCGGTGTTACTTTTTTAACCCATTTTCAATAGAAATCTTACAGAAGGTGCTCGCGAGGATCTACGAATCCTTTTATGAGAATCCGAGAGAAATACAGTTGCTTTTTTATTATCCGGCGGATGCTTATGTCAGTTATCTTATGGCAGAGGACCAACTGATGTTTTTGGATGAGATAGATTGTATGAATCTGTTTGAGGGAAAAAACCCGAGAGAGAAGATTCTCGTGTTTGAGATTGTTTAGAGAAACATATTCTCTGGATATTATAATAAACACAAGAAAAGCAGATTGCTATAGGCAAGGAGTACATGTTATACTGGTTTTACGGGAAGTCAGAACACTTCAAGGCGGCCTACCCTCTTCGGAGGGGCAACCCTCCAGACGAAAGAAAGGAGGGATGCTAATGTATGTTACATATTCGGATCTGATCCAGATAGGTATCTTCATTGTCACTCTCATAGGATTGTGCTATACGATCTTTGGGAGAAAAAAATAGCCGCCCACTACTGCAATAGTGAACGGCTGGTAAATAAAACAGTTCTTTAAGCTATCAAGGGTAGGTCGTGTGTCGCTGACTTCCCCTTCTTATATACAATATAGCACATCTGAGAACAGGTGGCAAGCAAAGAAGAATTTTTACGGAGAACATTCGTTACTGTTCACACGCCACTATCCCGCGAGGTGTTTTGGCATGAGAATGCCAAAATCCCGAGACATACCGCGCGAATTTATGCAAATAGCATAAATTCTGTGCATCGCGAAGCGTGTTACTGTGAACGGAGTGAACAGTAACGAACATTCTTTGTGGCATCTGACACTGATGAAAAGCTTTAAGGTTATCAAAGCGTGTTATGCCTGCCTGCACTGGTGTCCGAAACACGCTACATTGCTGTGTGTGCCATTTTTAACTCATCGGCCCCAGTATCATCATCCGGAGGTTCGGTGTCGAGTATGAAAAATCCTTCCAGCCTTGTTATTTGATAACAGATTCATTATAATGAATTTGTTTCAGCAGTTATATAATACGGCCGATTCCCTGATCGGAGCGTTTAATGGCGATCCGGAGGTGGTACATTTTGGGGTGATGCAGGCGAGAACCATCGCGCTGTTCTATTTTCTCCTGGCGTTTTCTCATTGTATCGCAGCGGTACTTCGAGGATCCGGCAATGCATCGATTCCGATGATCGTCATGCTTTGCGTCTGGTGTCTGTTCCGGGTAAGTTATATTACCGTCGGTGTTCATTTTATTCCAGATATCCGCGTGGTATTCCGGGCGTACCCGCTGACCTGGAGCATCAGTTCCGGCATTTTCCTGTATCTGTTTTTGCGGGGGAAATGGGTGTATGGGTTTGAAAAAAGAAAAAATAGGATATTAAAAAGTTTTCGGTAAAAACCGGAGGGCATAATTCAGGGAGTCGTTCAGATGTGTTTTCATCATCTGGACGGCTTTTTCAATATCGCCATCTTTGTAAGCCTGAAAAATAGCCAGATGTTCCTCATCGATCCGAGTCTGGATCACGGTTTCCCGGCAGTACTGGTTGGAAAAAATAGAAATCCCGCTTCGGAGCCGTTCGGCGGACTCTGCAAGTCTGGAGTTGTTGCAGTAACGGTAAAAAACGAGATGGAATTCGTCGGAATACCGGTTCCAGGTTTGCACATCAGCGGCTTTGGCAGCTGCACATTCCTTTTCCAGAATCTCTGTGACCTCTGCCTGTAATTTTTCCTGATCCGGAGAGGCAGAAGCATAACGGATCGCCAGCCCGTCAAGATCCCCCATAAAAGTATAGATTTCCCGGAGATCATCGGCAGTAAAGCTGATCACCCGGATGCCTACATTAGAATAATAAGAAACCAGCTGATCCTGGGTCAGCCGGGTCAGAGCTTCCCGGATAGGGGTAGAACTTACCTGAAAGCGTTCCTGGAGAAGCTTCAAGGTGAGCTTTTCTCCACATGGTATCTTTTGTGTCAAAATATCATTTCTCAAAATCTGATAAATCTGTTCTGATAAAGTTGATTTATTTAATCCCATCAATAAAATCTCCTGTTATTATTATTGTTATTGTTATTGTTATTGTTATTGTTGTTGTTGCGATAACCACTGGGGCTTTCCAGAGGCATTGTGCGCGGGTATTATGTGAAATATTTTAACATAGCACATAACTGTCAAGCAAGAGGCTGCATGCAGACAGATGTATGCCAGAACTTTTCTTATTCTCTCACGAACTGTGATGTACATTTTGCAGAAATTTTTTGAAATCTGCTCTGATCATCGGATTCATGCAGCGTAGAATTGGTGTAAATAACATAAATCTGTAGAAGAAGTGTTGCTTTTTTGTGTTTTATGTCCATAAAGTGTGCCTTTCTCATTGACACTAACGCGTTGAAGTGTTATAGTCTGATTTAACATATGACATTTTGCAAAATGCAAAATATAGTAAAGATGAATGGTTGATCAGAAGATACGAAAGATGATGATACAGGTATCGCAGAGTCAGCAAAGAAGGGATGAAAGGAAGGACGATAGAAGATGGCAGAATATAACTGGCCTTATCCGGATGAGTTCGGACAGACGGAAACAGTAGATTCCGATATTCTGGTTTTAGGTGGAGGACTTGCAGGATGTTTTGCGGCGATCGCGGCAGCAAGAAAAGGAAAAAAAGTAGTACTGGTAGAGAAAGGGGCAACCAAGAGAAGCGGAGCGGCAGGAACAGGATTTGACCACTGGGAGTCAGCCTGTACTAATCCGTGTTCTCAGGTGACACCGGAAGAAATTGCCAATGCTTATGTGGATGAGCAGGATCATTACAGCAACGGTATCGCACATTATATTGAGTGCAGAGAAGGGTATGACCGTATGCTGGATCTGGAAAGTTTCGGTGGCAAGATCCGTGATACGGAAGATGAGTTTAAGGGTGCGGAATTCCGGGATGATGAGACGAAGCTGATGTTTGCTTATGATTATAAGAACCGTTTTACGCTGCGTGTCTGGGGTTCTACATTCAAACCGGCGCTTTATGAAGAACTGAAACGTCTCGGTGTCACGATTTATGACAGAACGGAAGCTACCGCCCTTCTTACAACGATAGAAAATGGAAAGAAACGGGGCATCGGTGCCATCGGTATGAACGTACACACCGGAAAACTGCTGGTATTTCGGGCAAAAGCTACTTTGCTGACGATGTCAAGACCGGCCCGCGTGTGGTTATTTAACCCGGATCTTACCGGACTTTGCGAATTCCGGCCGATGCAGTCCATCGGAAGCGGTCATGCCATGGGATGGAGAGCCGGTATGGAGTTTACCATGATGGAAAAATCGGTGAAAGGTGAATTCTCCGCAGCCGGACGAAGCTTCCCTCCTTACGGAACAGGAAACAATCATAATACCTGGTATGCAGCAACGATGGTGGATGCCAGAGGCGTGGAAATTCCGTATCTGGATCGTGACGGCAATGTGCTGAAGACTGTATCTGAGCGTTATTATCCGGTAAAGGGTCAGAAGTTTTTCTTAAAAGGCGGCGTGATCGATGAACCGAAGTACGAGTACCGCGGACCGGAGACGATGCCTTTTGAAGAACTGATCAAGAGGGGATATAAACTGCCGTTTTATGCGGATCTGAGCAGAATGCCGGAGATGGAGCGGAAAGTCATCTGGGGCATGATGGTCGGAGAGGAAGGAAAGACCAAGATTCCGATCCTTCAATATTATACAGAACGTGGATTTGACCCGGAAAAACATATGCTGCAAAGTTATGGCAATGGCTGGCAGTCAGCAGCTTTCCTGGATCAGGAGAGACAGCTGTTCGGTGCGCCGGGCGGAATCATGCATGACTGGGATCTGAAGACCAATATTGACGGTATCTATGCGGCCGGTGATCAGCTGTTTGCATCCGACTGTGCCGGATTTGCATGTTCCACAGGATACTATGCGGGAAGAAAAGCGGCAGATTACAGTGATACGATCGAAGAACTGGCTGAGATCGATCAAGCAGAAGTAGATGCGGAGAGAGAACGTCTGTATGCACCGATGAACCGTACAGAAGGCGTCACCTGGAAAGAACTGAATATGGCGATCTCCAAGGCGATGCAGAATTATTGCGGTGGCGTGAAGAATGATGATCTTCTGATCCAGGGAATCGATCTGCTGAAGTCTTACAGAGAAGAGATCGTTCCGCAGCTGTACTGTAACAACCCGCATGAACTGATGCGTACCCATGAGGTGCTGGACATTCTGGATGTTTCCGAGATGATCCTTCAGGCCTGTCTGATGCGAAAATCCAGTTCCAAACAGCTGTGTTTCTATCGAAGCGATTATCCGCAGATGGATCCGAAAGAAGACCACTGCTTCATCACGATCCGCCAGGAAAATGGCGTTCCGGTACGGGGAACCGTTCCGGGGGATTATTTCGGTGATCTGAAAACAGAGTATGAGAAGAGAAACCAGGATTATATCGGAGGTGAGGCAAGATGAGTAAGATGAAAGTTGAAGTGATTCCGTGCAGTGCCACACCACTGATCTACGATGAAGAAAAATGTATCGGCTGCAACGCCTGTGCAGAGATCTGCCAGTGCGATATTATTCTGCCGAATCCGGAAAAAGGGAAACCTCCGATCGTGATGTTTCCGGGAGAATGTTATTACTGTGGAGCCTGCGTGATGGTATGTCCGAAAAAAGGCGCACTCCGTCTGCAGCATCCGGTGATGAACCGTGCAAAATTCGTCCCGGTAAAGCCGGAACCAGAAAATTAGAATGGGATTGAAAAGGTTCTTTGCAAAATGAGCCATGCAGATCAATCGATGATCCGATGGATTAACTTTGCGTTTTGAAACAGAATTTTAAAAGAGAAAGATCAAAAGAACGGCCCGGAATGCTGGCAGGAATGCAACAGAGGATCAGATTCCGGGCAGAACCAGGAGGAAAAACGTGGAAACAAATACAAAAAAGAAGATCGGTCTTCTGGGCTGTATCGGAACGGGAATCGGTGCGATCATCGGTTCCGGAATTTTCGGTTCACTGCCCACAGTGATCAATGATATTGGAACCGGAATTGTACTGGCACTGCTGGCGACGATTGTATACACCTTAGCCAAGACGATTCCAAATGTTTATCTGTCGTCGGTAGCACCGGCATCCGGAAGCTTTTTTATCGCACCGACGAAGCTGATCCATCCGGCGGTTGGTGTATTTATGGCGGCACAGAATCTGTTACAGCCGGTATTGATCTCTGTGTTTGCGGTGTTGTTTGGCGATTATTTTGTCGCACTGTTCCCGGCACTGGAAGGATACAAAACGCTGATCAGCATTGTGATTCTGCTGATCTATACGGGAATCGCATGGCAGGGCAATCATACCTTTGCGTTTGTCAATAATATCATGGTAGTAGTATTGATGGTGGCTATGGGCTGTTATATTTTTGTCGGCATGCCAAGCATCGATACCTCCAGACTGACACTGGGCGAAATCTTCAATCCGGGAGTGAAACTGACCAGCTTTGCGGCAGCAGTCGGTGTGCTGGCATCTTCGCTGTCCGGTGGAAGCGCGGTTTCCCAGATCGCAGATGATGTAAAGAATCCGAACCGGAACATTCCGCTGGCATTGCTCCTGTCCCCAACGATTGTTGCATTTATCTATATCGGCATGGGTGTTGTTACCATCGGCTGCATGCCGGCAGGAGAACTGACCACACTTTCAGAGGTGGGAAAAGCATTCCTTCCTTCCGGCCTTCTGACATTTTTCATCGTAGGAGGTCCGCTGTTTGGTGTCCTGACTTCGATGGTTCCGGTTATTATGTTGACCTGTGCCCAGATTCAGGCGGCGGCAGACAATGATCTGTTCCCTGCTTTTGTTGGAAAGAAGAATAAGAATGGAGTATCACCGGTGATTCTTTGCTTCGTTATGCTCTTTTCTATCTGCTGTGTAGCAACCGGATCCAGCTTTGGAGTGTTGATGACGGTATTTTCTTTCGTCAATGCACTGTCGGATATCGCTCTTTGTCTGGTACCGTTCTTCCTGAAAAAGAAATATCCGCATGCCTGCAATCATTCTACCTTCAAGATGGCTATCGGTCTGGTATATGCGCTGTCAGCCTTTGCGTTTGTAGTCGCAGCCTATCTGGCATATGCGATGATCAGTACACTGGGAATGACCGTATGGCTGATGATCCTTGGTGCAGTGGTACTGTTTGTGCTCTATATTCTGATCCGTATCTCCTACCTGAAAAAACATGGACGGGATCTGATCGCAGAATTAAAACAGCCTTATGAACCATGGGAAGCCCGCGAGCGTGAGTGCAAAGCGATGGATGAAGGAAAATGATATACTATTGATTATAGATGATATAAAAAGTGCGTAAGCTTGGTGAGAACAATCCGGGGCTTACGCACTTTTTATGTATTGCTTTTTGAGATGTATTGGGAAAGCAATGAAAAAATATTCCAATATGGGACTATTAAAGGTATTTTGCAGGTGTTAAAAACTGCTTCAAATTTACATTCCAAAATGTACGTAAAATATTATAATGAAATACAGGCGAAAAGTAAATGAGAAAAATAAATGCAAAATTAAATTAATCCATTGAAACAGTTTTAAAAAATGTTATAGTGGGATCAGAAGGAGGGATTGATATGACAGAGCTAAAATTAGAGTTTCTGTTAGAAGAACCGGAAATCCCGGCAGAGGTGGATCGTTTGTTACTAAGTTTTTTAAAGGCATCTGTAGAGAAATATTCTCCGGAACTTTTCGGAAAACTTTATACAAAAAAGCAATCCGTCATGAAAACATATTGCTGGTCATGCTATCTGCCGGGAGCACGATTCGCAGCAGACAAGATTTATCTGAAAGAAAATCGATTTATGGTAACATTTTCCGATGCGGACATGGGAGAACTATTTGAATTCTTTAATGCATTTCAGTTAATGCGGAATATAGAGTATCCCATGGGAGGAAACTCGATGAAACTGCGTGAAGTGAAAGCAAAAAAGATTCCGGAGATTAAAGAATCGGAGCTTATCATAAAAATGCAAAGTTCCTTACTGGCAAGAAAACATGATCCGGAAAATAATACGGATATCTATTATACCTGCGAGGATCCTGAGTTTTCGGATACATTAAAAGATAATCTGAAGTTCTTCTTGAACAAGATCGGATGGGATGAAGATGTGGATTGTTTTTCGATTGTTCCGGTGAAAGGAAAAAAGATTGTTGCGAAAGTATGGGGAAGACCAACAAATGCCAGCATTGGGATATACAAACTACAGGGAACGCCCAGGCTTTTAGATTTCCTGTACTCTGCAGGACTTGGAAGCCGCAGATCGGAAGGCCATGGGAAATGGGAAATCGTCTGGTAGAGAGGTGATATTTTATGGAAAAATATGCAATTACGCCAGGTGATTTTCTGAAAAACGCCGGAATCGTCGGGCTGAAATATATACTGGATTGCGCAAAGGCGCAGGAAGGTGTTGACTTTGGCATATCGGAAGACGGTCAGGAGATGTGGCTGAACTACGAATTTATTCAAAATGCGGACTGGACCAGTCTGTATTTCCGGGCATGTGTGCAAAATTTTGGAAGGTTTACTGTTTACCAGGGCGTAATGGAGAAAATCAAGTGCTGTATCGGGAAAATTCAGAATGAAAAATGGAATCCGGGAAAGACCGAAAAGGATGATCTGAAATTTATCAATGACAAACTGCTCTCGAACAGTTACCAGGCCGGCTTTGAAAATATCAAAGATCAGATCGAACATCCGGAAGTTTATATAACACTGAAAAAAGAAAAACTGACGGATAAAATGACAGCGGAAGAATTACTGGAAAGGCTTTCGAAGTTACAGGTGTTTCTGGAGCAGGAGAAATGCAAAGAGACGTTTATTATGAAAAGTGTAGTCTACAACTATATCAATCGTTTCTGGGATGGAAAAAGTTTTCTGCTTCGCTCGAATGCAAAAAAAGATATGAGGGAACAGTTTGAAAAAGATTTTTCAGAACCATTCCGAAAATACTTTATGACAGATCATACAAAAGCAAAGGATCTGTGTATTGACTGTGGAGAACCTGTAACCACAAAAGAGAAAGTGTCCATCGCATTTATGAAGGAAGTCGGGGACGATTTTACAAGAAAACGATCTGCGTTCTGGAATTGTAATGTGGATGCGTTCCTGTGCCCGGTCTGTACGTTTCTGTATGCAGCAAGTCCGCTTGGGTTCCGACTGTTTGCCAATAAATTTGTGTTTGTCAATAATAACAGTGATATGTTCACTCTGCTGGCAGCAAATTCCAAAAACAGGAAAAGCAGTATGGAAGGAGAAAAAGAAGAGAATCAGAGATATTCCCAGTGGTTTGCGGAAACTCTGAATATCATATTGAATGAGAAAAGACAGGAACTTTCCAATATTCAGGTGATCCTGCGTGGAACCGGGGATAAGGACAGATATAAACTTTCTATTATCAACAAGGATATACTGAATATTCTGAAAAGGGAAGATGTAGAAAAAGCATTGAAAAATCTTGGTCAGTATCCGTTCACAAAGATCAGAAATGATTTTGTAAATGTGCACGAACAGGCTGTTATGAACCTGTTGGGCCATCAGAATCAGTATATTTTGTTAGATTCCCTGCTGAGAGAAGCTATTGCAGGGAATGCTGCATCAAACTTTCATATACATTGGGTATATGAGATTCAGAAGGGAACAGAGATCAGTTACAAAAAAGAAGAAGAGAAGGAGGTTCTTATGTATTGCATCAGTATGAAAAAGAGCGGTTCGGAATTACGAAAAGCGATCATGACCGCAAAAAAAGACACGACCGGAGATAGTCTGCGTGGTATCGAGTATCAGCTGCTTAATGCGCTGTCGGTAAAAAATACAGAGAAATTTATGGATATCGTTGCGAGACTGTACAGTTCCTATGGATCGGAAAAACTCCTGATACCGAATGGGATGATTCGGATGTTACAGGACAAAGAAAAATTTTCGGAGTATGGATACGCATTTGTTTTAGGACTGATCGGATCTTATGAAGGAAAGAAAGAGGTAGAACAATGAGAAGAGAAGGATTGACAGTAACTATGGTTTTTCTTGCGGAAAGTGCCAATTACGGAGAGGGAATCGGAAATATTTCTACATTAAAGAAAATGTCAAGAGGAAACCACGAGCAGTATTCGTATATTTCCAGGCAGGCGATGCGTTATAACATTGTCCGGCAGGCAAACTGGGATCAGACTCCGGTGGACGGAAAAAGCGGTGTGGTTCAGTTTGCACCGTCTGCAACGATTGCGGAATATCCGGAAATCGATCTGTTCGGCTATATGAAGACAGCGGCAAAGGATGGCGATCAGAAAGGCGGAGCGTCTACAAGAAGCGCTGTAGTGAGACTGAGTAATGCTATTGCACTGGAGCCGTTTTTGGGTAATCTGGAGTTCTTAACTAACATGGGACTGGCAGCAAGAGGAAAGCTGGAGAATGGAATTGCACAGAGCGAAATTCAGCGATCATTTTATACTTATACCATAACGGTCGATCTGGACCGGGTAGGGATTGATGGAGAAGTGCAGATCACAGGAGAAGAAAAAGCAGATCGTGTGAAAACACTTCTGGATACCGTGCAGTATTTGTATCGGGATATCAAAGGTAGAAGGGAAAATCTGAGCCCATTGTTTGCGATCGGGGGAAGATATGAACGGAGAAATCCATTTTTTGAAAACAGGATCCGGATAGAAAATGATCAGATCAATGTAGAAACTCTGGCGGAACTGTTAGAGGACGACGCGATTCGTACCCACACATTTACCGGTGTCGTAACAGGAACTTTTGACAATGAAAATGAGATCCGGGGAAAATTATCCGGAGAATCTGTAGGTGCAGCATTCAGACATTTAAAAGAGGAAGTGGAACAGTATTATGGAGAAAGCAATTAGAGTTCAGTGTTTTCAGAATCTGGTAAATTATCGAAAACCGAGCAGCTTTATCATAAAAGAGACATTCCCGCTTCCTCCGTATTCTACGGTGCTTGGAATGATCCATGCGGCCTGCGGATACCGGGAATTTCATCCGATGAAACTGTGTATTCAGGGAACAAACAGCGGAATGGTGTCGGAACTGTATACCAGATATTCCTTTTCTTCCGGTACGAAGTATGAAGAGGGAAGACATCAGCTGTGTGTGGATGGAAAATATGGCGTGTTTAAGGGAATCGCGAATGTAGAACTGGTCTGTGATAATCACATGGTGATCCATATTATTCCGGCAGAGGAAGATTTTGCACATGTATATCAATCCCTTCTATATCCGGGCAGGTATTTATCCCTGGGAAGATATGAGGATCTCCTGGATATCGAACGGGTTGACATTGTGAAAATTCATCAGGAAGAGGAAGTAGATCTCAAGCGGGATATGTACATACCGGTAGCGATGGCAGAGACACTGGGGATTGAGAACAGTCGTATGACGGTGTACCATCTGACAAAGGAATATGAGATTACCAAACAGGGTCTGCGGCGGTGGAAAAAGGAAAATGGAAGAGTCAATGCTTTTTATTATCCTGCAGGAAATACACTGGGGCAGGGTGCCTACGTGGACGATTTCGAGGAAGATGCAGCGTTAGTGTTCTGTTAAAGAAGGTCAGAAAGGCGTGGGAATGAAATACTATGCAAAATCGAAGAAAAAGGGATTATCCGATAAAGAGCGGGGGAAACAGATAAAAGAACCGGAAGAAGAACAAAAAACACTGAATAGCCATCAGGAAGATATTGTGCGGTGTGCTGAAGCGTTTTTTGAAGAATATGGCCGGTATTTTTCTGAAAAAGAGAAACGGCTGGTCATAGAAGCCTGCCGCATTCATGATTGGGGGAAGGCGAATCTGGTCTTTCAGGTAATGATAAATCCGGAACTTGCCGGAGAACGGAAGTTAAATGTGAAATCTATCAGTCAGATCCCTCATGGACATCTTAGCGCAGTTACTCTGTCACAAAACGAATTCTTTGCAATGGACGATAGTTTTACGAAAGATGATTTTGGGGCTTTTGTCACGGCAGTCTATCATCACCATACGAGAAAAGACCAGGAAGACAGTTCGGAGCTTCGTACATATGGAAAGAAATATTATCTGGAAGAGATCAGTGATTATCTTGGACAGACCAGAACAAAACTGTACTGCAGCAACTTGAACCAGCTTCTGTTTCACAATAACGGATATAGTGGGAAGTTCCTATGTGATCCTGCAGTCTGGAATGAATATCTTCTCATAAAAGGATTGCTGAATAAGTTTGATTATATGGTCAGTGCCGGATATGAGAGTGCGGAACTGGCATGTGATATCAGGGAAAAAAGGCTGAAAAAAGAAGTGGAGAGTTTTCTGGAAGGAAAAGATTTACGGCCTGCTCAACAGTTCATGAAAGAGCATATGGATGATAGCCTTGTTGTTATTGCGCCCACCGGATCCGGAAAAACAGAAGCCGCTTTGTTATGGCTTGACGGGGAGAAAGGATTTTACACGCTGCCTTTGAAAGTTTCTTCCAATGCAATTTATTCCAGAATAAAAAACGGATATGGTTATGAACATGCGGCGATTTTGCATTCGGACAGCATGGCGATGTATCTGAAAGAAAATCCGGGATCTGCCTGGGAAAAACAGGAACAGGCAAAGTTGTTAGCGAATCCTGTTACTGTGTGTACGATCGACCAGTTGTTTACGTTTGTTTACAGGGCGCTGGGGACAGAGATCTTTGCAGCAACTTTGAAGTATTCCAAGCTGATCATAGATGAAATACAGTCTTATGATCCAAGAAGTATTGCTACGATCTTATACGGTCTGAAAACCATCCAGCAAATGGGCGGCAGATATGCGATTATTACGGCAACTTTTCCACCTGTACTGAAAGATTTTATGGAACAATACGGGTTGGCAGATCAGTGTTTGTTTGCAGACTTTACAGACAATCCGGATATTACGATTCGGCATAAGGTAAGCATCCGGTATTCGGAAATGCATCTGGATGAGATTGCAGAACAGGGGAAAACCAAAAAAGTACTGGTAATCTGTAATACCGTTTCCAGAGCACAGGAGGTTTATGAAAAACTGCGGGAAAGGAACGATTCTGTGTGGCTGTTACATTCCCGTTTTATTCGCAGAGACCGTAATTTACTGGAACAAAAGATTATGGAGTTTTCAGAATCGGATGAAGTGGGGATCTGGGTCACCACGCAGATCGTTGAAGCCAGTCTGGATATCGATTTTGATATTCTGCACACGGAAATGTGTACAGCAGACAGCTTGTTGCAGCGTATGGGAAGATGTAACCGGAAGGGAAGAAGGATTCCTGAACTTTCCAATATTTTTGTATATGATAACAAAAATGGAAGCGGAAGTATTTACGAGGAGAACTTGTATCAGCGATCGCTGGAAAAGCTGAAAAATTATGAAGATATCCTTTTTTCAGAAAAACAGAAGATGAAATATATGAATGAAGTGTATCGGACAGAAGCGATACGGAATACAGAATATTACAGGCAAATTCAAGACTGTATGGAGAAATTCTCGGAGATCCATCCGGCGGAATATACTCTAACGGAAGCGAAGGTGCGCGATATCAAGAGTATTACGGTCATTCCGGATACCATCTATGAAGAAAATCAAGAACTGTTTGAAGAAGTAGAAGATAGATATCTATCAAAAGAGAGAAAGCAGGAGATTCGGACAAAGTTGCAGGATTTAACCATGGGAATCAATCTGAGGACCTGTTTTGGACATCCGGATGGAATAGATAAGGCAGCAATTGGCTCGACAGACATCCATCGAACACAGTTTGTCTATGAGGTTGATTGTGAAACACTGCAAGGACGAGGTCTTTTGCTTGGAGAGAAGGCAGATAGTATCTTTTTATAGGAGGTACGACGTGAAAGAAAATATAACTGGTATGATGGTATATTATTACTTCGTCTGCGAACGAAAACTCTGGTACTTCTGTCATGAAATCACAATGGAGACGGAGAACGAAGATGTGTTACTCGGAAAACTGTTGGACGAGAGCAGTTACAAAAAGAATGACAAACACATTTCTATTGATCAGATAATCAACATTGATTTTATGAAAGAATCCGGAGAGCTGCATGAGGTGAAAAAGAGTAAGTCTGTAGAAGAAGCAGGGATTTGGCAGATGAAATATTATCTGTATTACCTGCAGCAGCGTGGTGTGATCGGAATGAAAGGAAAAATCGATTATCCATTATTAAAAAAGACAATGAGTGTGGAAATTACAGATGAAGACTGCGGGGAAATAGAAAAAATCATTTGCGAAATTACACAGATAAAAAAGATGGATATACCACCGGATGATTGTAATAAGAAAATATGTAAGAAATGTGCGTATTATGATTTGTGCTTTATATAATACGAGGTGAGTGATATGAAACAAAGTTTTTATGTTTATAATAATGGGGACTTAAAACGAAAAGATAACACACTTCAGTTTACGAATCACGATGGAGAAAAGAGAGATATACCGGTTGAACGGATTTCTGATATTTATGTGATGTCGGAAATGTCTTTCAATACAGCTTTTATCAATTATATTTCACAATATGGGATTCCGATGCATTTTTTCAATTACTATAATTTTTATACGGGAAGTTATTATCCGAGGGAAACGTTGCTGGCAGGGAGATTGCTGGTAAGACAGGTTGAACATTACACGGATTATGAGAAAAGGATTGTGTTGGCGAGGAAATTTATCGAGGCTGCGGCGGATAATATTTATCGTAATCTCAGATATTATAATGGAAGAGGGAAAGATGTTTCTGTTTATATGAAAGAAGTGGATTCTCTTCGAAAACAGATTGGCGGTACGACTACAATCGAATCGTTGATGGGTGTGGAAGGTAATATCCGAAAACAATATTATGCTGCGTGGAATATTATCATTAATCAGGAAATATCGTTTGAAAAGCGTGTGATGCATCCCCCGGATAATATGATCAATTCATTGATCTCTTTCGTAAATACGCTGATCTATACCAAGGTGCTGGGAGAACTCTACCGTACTCAGCTAAATCCCACCATTAGTTACCTGCATGAACCGGGGGAGAGAAGATTTTCTTTAAGTCTTGATCTTGCAGAAGTGTTTAAACCACTGATTGGTGACCGGCTGATTTTTTCCCTGCTGAATCGGAATCAGATCACGGAAAACAGTTTTACGAAAGAACTGAATTTTCTTCATCTGAAAAAAGATGCCTCCAAACTTATCGTGTCGGAACTGGAAAGTCGGCTCAAGAAAACGGTGATGCATAAAGAACTGGGAAGACAGGTCTCCTATCAGTACCTGATTCGTCTGGAAGCGTATAAATTAATTAAGCATCTGATTGGCGAAAAAGAGTATGAGGGATTTCGAATATGGTGGTGAAGTATGTATATCGTATTAGTATATGATGTAAGTCAGGAAGACCATGGAACTAAGCGATGGTCAAAAATATTCAAGACATGTAAAAGATATTTAACACACATCCAAAACTCTGTATTTGAAGGGGAGATAAGCAGAGCGCAGCTGGCAAGCCTGCAGCAGGAACTGAAACAGTATATCGATCCGGAGTTGGATTCTGTTATTCTCTTCAAATCACGTCAGGAAAAATGGATGGACAAGGAATTCTGGGGCAGAAAAGATGACCTGACCAGTTTCATCTTGTGATTGTCGACCTGAGATAGAGATAAAACTACGAGAGGTTGACAAACGTGAAAAACATAAGCAAAATAGTGCTTCCGGTGAACCGTGTTATATCGAAATAAATAAAAAGATAAAAAAATACCATGGTCGACAAAATATGGTATAATATGGAAGAATTAATCGGTGGTTCAGAGGAGCGGGTATTAATAGAAACATAGTGGAATGTAAAGGATGAAAGGAAATAAAATGGCACAGGCAGACGGTACGTATTAATAGAAACATAGTGGAATGTAAAGAAAGAAGTATGAAGGGAACCATGAGGAATAAGGTTGTATTAATAGAAACATAGTGGAATGTAAAGATGGTCTGAACGGTAAAGATGGTGTTGATGGAAAAGTATTAATAGAAACATAGTGGAATGTAAAGATGTATAATGCAAGCGTAGAAATGGCGAAAAACGCTAGTATTAATAGAAACATAGTGGAATGTAAAGAATGAAACTGCAGTCCGTATCCTCAGAGACAGGCCTGGTATTAATAGAAACATAGTGGAATGTAAAGGTCCTTGAATCCGGACAATGTTCCGATTCTTTTCTGTATTAATAGAAACATAGTGGAATGTAAAGTATAAATATTCATACGACGGCGAAAGAACACTAACGTATTAATAGAAACATAGTGGAATGTAAAGAGCGAATTGAAGGAAAATCAGAAAAGACGATTAAGGTATTAATAGAAACATAGTGGAATGTAAAGATCCGAAGCTGACCGGAGGGCGAGAAATTAAAAGAAGTATTAATAGAAACATAGTGGAATGTAAAGGATTATATGCGATGAGAGCCAGCGAATCAAGACACAGTATTAATAGAAACATAGTGGAATGTAAAGAAGAATGATACAGTGTGCTATACACACTTCATACGATGTATTAATAGAAACATAGTGGAATGTAAAGTCTTATGCACAGCATGAGAGAATGGCGGCGGCACTGGGTATTAATAGAAACATAGTGGAATGTAAAGGAATTTAAGAGATTCGGCACTACAAAATCTGAAAAGTATTAATAGAAACATAGTGGAATGTAAAGGATGGTTGCAAAGAGAGATACAGCACAAGGAGGAAAGTATTAATAGAAACATAGTGGAATGTAAAGACTTCCACGTAAAATACTCCAACGATGGTGGAAAAAGTATTAATAGAAACATAGTGGAATGTAAAGTACTTCGGATAGCTTCCGTCAACCGTCAGATTTCCTGTATTAATAGAAACATAGTGGAATGTAAAGTCCATTGAGCGACCCTAAAATGAAACACTGGAACGGGTATTAATAGAAATATAGTGGAATGTAAAGTGCTACGGCTGCATATGCAATCACTGCGCGAACAATAGTATTAATAGAAACATAGTGGAATGTAAAGAAATCTGATGCTCCCTGCCTACACTGTTTCATGCAGCGGTATTAATAGAAACATAGGGGAATGTAAAGCTTCCTAACGCAGCAATTCCAATAATCGCACTCATGTATTAATAGAAACATAATGGAAAGAATCCAGCCATCGCTTCAGAATCATTTCTTTTGTATATAAAAAATACAGTTAAGCTACGAACGAGGGATTGTGATATAATGAGTGGCAGGGATGAACCAGAATGAAAAAGGAGTATTACACGAATGAAATCAAGAACAGATGCTGTCTATGATGCGTTAAAAGAAAAAGGCTACCCGGATGATTTTTGCCGGGAGATTGCATATAAACATATGAACACAGACTATACCGCAACGCGGATGTTAGGATATCTTTATCGCATCTCGAATCCACGGCCGGAAGATGTGGTGGATGAGATGCTGGCTATCTTAAGTGACCGGAATGCCATTATTCAGAAAAAAGAACTGGAACATGCCCAGGCAACGATCAACCGGGTATACCGGGAGGGATTGGAATAGAGAAGAAAACAGGACAGTGATATGCCTGAAAAATACTCCAGGGGAGAATATGAAAAAGTTATGGAACCGTTTTTTACAAGAAATAAAAATTTTTACAGGAATTTCTTTCACTTAGTGCTCATGGTAGCACTGCAGAACCTGGTAGCTTACAGTGTCAACATGTTGGACAATATGATGCTCGGCAGCTACAGCCAGAATGCTCTGTCCGGAGCGGCTACCGTGAATCAGATCTTCTTTGTAATCAATCAGCTGGCGATCGCGCTGGGAAGTGCGCTGATCGTGATGGGATCGCAGTACTGGGGAAAAGGAGATACCGGTGTAATCCGAAAACTGACCGGTATCGCGCTGGTGTTCAGTATGCTGGCGGCAGTATTGATTTTGGCCATCTGTGCAGCAGTTGATCGGATTATTTACAACATCTTCGGAAATTATCGAAGAAGGGCAGGCGTATCTTGGCATATTAAAATGGACGTTTGTGCTGTTTTTGATCAGTAATCTGCTGATTTCCATGTTGAGAAGCGTGGAGACGGTACGGATCTCATTTATCATCTCTGTCGTATCGCTGCTGGCCAATGGTGGAATTAATTATACACTGATTTTTGGACATTTCGGATTTCCGGAGATGGGAATCCGGGGTGCAGCGATCGGAACACTGATTGCCAGAAGTCTGGAATTTCTGATCGTTTTGTTTTATGTAATAAAAGCGGATAAGAAGGTACAGATTTTCCGGGGAAATGTGTTCCGGGAAATCTTTTCAACGGAAAATAAGAAACTCTGGACCGAATTTATCCGGGTATCTTCTCCGGTGATTCTTTCTAACATGCTCTGGTCAATCTCGGTTCCGATGCAGACGGCGATTCTCGGACATCTTTCCGCTGATGCGATTGCGGCGAACTCTGTGGCGACAACATTTTTTCAATATCTGAAAGTGATTGTAATCGCGATTGCTTCCGCTTCGTCTGTTGTGATCGGAAAATCGATCGGAGAAGGTGACCGGAAAGAAATCAGAGCGGCGGGAAGAACGTTATCCGTGCTGGATGTCTGTATTGGAATTCTTCTGGCCGTAGTTTTGCTGATCTTAAGGAAACCACTTCTGACGATGTATAATCTTACCGATACCGCCATGGTTCTTGCAGATCATCTGATGATCATTATGAGTATCATTATGGTAGGAATGTCCTACCAGATGCCGGTATCTGTCGGTATCATTCAAGGGGGCGGGGATACACGGTTTAATATGTACATAAACCTGATTTCCACCTGGGGGATCGTGATGCCGTTGTCTTTCCTGGCAGCCTTTGTCTAGAAATTACCGGTAGAATGGGTAGTCGTAGCGGTGCAGTCAGATCAGATTTTCAAGGGGCTTCCTATCTTTTTAAGATTCAGAAGTTATAAATGGATTCGGAATCTGACATGAGACGACCCACAGGCAACGTTCTGCTGACATAGCAGAATCTGTGAACTTGTGAACTTACCGACTGTGGGTTGAAACAAATACATTTTTAATACAGAATAAGAATGTATCGAAAAAAATCCAGTAATCGGAAGACTTTTAACTTATTGTAGTTTTTGACAGCAAGAAGCGAGAGAAAATCGGAAGAAGTTTTCGTGTGTTAGAGAAAAAGAAAGGCAGGATAACTGACAGCATGACAAAACAGGAAATACTGGAACAGATCCAAGGGGGACTGATCGTCTCCTGTCAGGCTCTGGAGCATGAGCCGTTGTATACAAAAGAGGGAGGAATCATGCCGCTGATGGCGAAAGCAGCAGCTCAGTCGGGCGCTGTGGGAATCCGGGCTAATACGGTACGGGATATCACGCAGATCAAAGAAGTAGTGGATCTTCCTGTGATCGGGATCATTAAAAAGGAATATGAAGGGACGCCGATGTACATCACCGTGACGATGCGGGAAGTCGATGAACTGGTGGCCTGCGGAGTGGATATTATAGCCGTTCAGGGAACCAGTGCATTACGCCCGGACGGCAGCAGTGCACCGCAATTTATCCGGGCGATCAGGGCAAAATATCCGGATCAGCCGGTGATGGCTGACTGTGCAACCTTAGAAGAGGGGATTGCCTGCGCGAAAGCCGGAGCAGACTTTGTGGGTACTACCATGCGGGGATACACGCCGGAGACGCAGGGATGTGATGCAATCGATTATGACTTTATCCGGGAACTTTCGGAACAATGTCCGGCCAAGATTATCGCAGAAGGACATATTCATTATCCGGAACAGGCGAAAAAAGCACTGGAAGCCGGTGCCTTTGCACTGGTAGTGGGAGGTGCGATCACAAGACCGGCGGAAATCACAGCCAGGTTTGTATCTGCAATTGGCGAATCATAAAGAAACTACTTATATAATCAGCAGACGCAGCACATACGACACAGTCACGATATGGTGAATAAAATATATTTTATGAAAAAATAGAGTGTGCAGATTGATCCTTATGATGTATATGACTACGACGATCCGGATGATTTTGCGGAAGAATGGGCAGAGGATTTTGGAGACGGAGATTATGATGACGGATATGATGATGCCTATGACTACTGGGAAGATGAATGTGATGATTAGTAACTATTTTTGGGATACCTATTGATTTTGTAACAGTTTATCCGTATAGCATCGTCCATTATCCGTACGCCTGATTTTACGGGATAAAAAATCCAGAAGTACTTACTGTATAGAGAAAGTCGGCGATACAGTAAGAAACTTCTGGATTTTTGCAGTATCCGGTAAAGTCCGGAAGCATATTGGAAAAAGACCAGGAGTCTTTTTCGGTCTGGATGCGCAAGCAACAAATCTCCTGGTGGAACAGGTAGTTATGTGGTTGTGCTATTTTATTTTACAAGTTCCATAACCCATCTTCCGTTGGTGAAGTCAGGGATGTTGACGACTGCTCCGCCGCGGGCAACGGACATTTCGGAGAGGGCGGTGATGGCCATCCAGGAGGCGGCATCGTAGACGTCTACCGGCATCGGGCTGTCTTCGCGCAGGCACTGGAAGAACTGTTCGAATTCGAGCCAGTCCATGCCGCCGTGGCTGCCCTGGACGCCTTCTTCGAGGAATTTTTTCCAGATCGGATGATCGTAGGTTTCGGCGTAGGTATCAGCGTTTCCGCTGCACTCTTTTCTCCAGTCAAAATCGTGATCGCGGTCTTCTTTGCGGTCGATGAAGACAGAATCGGTGGCTTCTTCGTACATGCCTTTGGTTCCGCGGACAGTGAAGTTACGGCTGTAGTATCTCGGCAGGGTGGTGTCGAGGGTCAGCTGGATGGTTTCTCCGTTGGCACAGCGGATCATTGTGGTGATGATATCACCCTGGGCAAAATGCGCCTGTTTCAGTCTTTCGTCATCGCTCTTATTCTGCATGATGAACTCATGGAGTCCTGCGGACTTGGAGGCGAAGGAGGAAAGAGTCAGCATCCGGTTTCCGTGGTTGATATTCAGGATCCTGGCGATCGGTCCCAGATCGTGAGTCGGATAGTTTTCGCAGTTTCTGGACAGATAATTTCTAAGGCGGTAATGTCTGTTCTCTTTTCCGAATGCGATTTCGTCTCTCAGATCATGCTGATATCCCCCGGCGCAGTGAACGATTTCTCCGAGCACGCCCTGTTCTACCATGTTTAACACCATCAGTTCTCTGCGGCCGAAGCAGCAGTTTTCCAGGAACATGAACGGAGTTTTGGTTTTTTCGTAAGCATCGACCAGCTTGTAGCAGTCTTCCAGAGAATAAGCACCGCCGACTTCCATGGCTACGGCTTTACCGGCATACATGGCTGCCAGAGCGATCTCTACATGAGATTCCCAGGCAGTTGCGATGATGACCGTATTGACCTCTTCGTTTGCGATAATATCTTTATAATCGGTAGATACAAAAGGTGTCGGCTGTCCGGCAGCTTCCACGATTTTTGCACCTTCCTGTGCACGGTCTTCGTAACTGTCGCAGACAGCAGCAACCTGTTCTTTCTGAGCCAGAACGATATTTTCCAGCAGATCTTTTCCACGGCATCCAAGACCGATATATCCGATTTTAATGTTTTCCATCAGAATTTCTCCTTTATGTGCTTTTTTAAATATTCTGAAATCTATTATACACGGATGCCGGAAATTGACAAGGAAAGTAGAATCTAAATCCTGTGAAAAATCGCTTGTGTATTGTGCAGAAAATTTCTATAATAAAAGAAGAATTGTCCGGAAAACAGCGGATATTTTGAGGGGTATGCAAGAACAAACATAATGTAAAGGAGATAATGAATTATGAAATTTACCAATGGTTACTGGCTGCTTCGTGATGAGATGAAAGCTGCCTATGCAGTAGAGTACGGAAGTCACCGGGTATACGGGCAGGAACTGACGATGTATCTGCCGTGCTCACATATCGTGGATCGGGGAAGCTGTCTGAATATCCCGCTTCTGACGGTGACACTGTCCAGTCCGATGGACGGTGTGATCAAAGTGTCTGCGGTGCATCATGACGGAGCCGTATATAACGGACCTTTTGCAAAGATTTATACCGGCGATGCGCATGTGCGGATCGAGGAGAATGAGGAGCAGCTGATCTATCAGACGGGCTCTCTGAAAGCGGTGATCGATAAAGCACCGAATGGATACAAGATGGCATTTTATGAGGGAGATACTTTCCTCACAGAGTCGAGTTTCCGGAATCTTGCCTATATGCAGAACACAAAAACCGGGAAAAACTATATGCTGGAGCAGATGTTCCTCGATGTGGATGAATATGTCTACGGATTCGGGGAACGTTTCACGCCGTTCGTAAAAAACGGACAGGTAGTGGAGATGTGGAACGAGGATGGCGGAACTGCCAGTGAGATTGCCTATAAAAATATCCCGTTCTATGTGACAAATAAAGGCTACGGTATCCTGGTGGACAACGAGGGCGATGTGGCGTATGAGATCGCCAGTGAGAAGGTAGAACGGATCCAGTTTTCCGTAGAGGGGGAACGTCTGGATTATTATGTGATCAGTGGAAAAACGCCGATGGGAACCGTAGAAAAATACACAGAACTGACCGGAAAACCGGCATTGCCGCCGGCATGGTCGTTCGGATTGTGGTTGACGACTTCTTTTACTACGAATTATGATGAGGCGACCACTTCCGGTTTTATTCAGGGCATGGCAGACCGGGAGATTCCGCTGCATGTGTTCCATTTTGACTGCTACTGGATGGATGCCTATGAGTGGTGCAACTTTGAATGGGATCCCGCGACATTCCCGGATCCGAAAGGCATGCTGAAACGGTATCATGATCGCGGGCTTCACATCTGTGTATGGATTAATCCGTATATCGGACAGAAATCCTGTCTGTTCAAAGAGGGAAAGGAGCATGGTTATCTGGTTAAGAAAACAGACGGAAGCGTATGGCAGACGGATCTGTGGCAGCCTGGTATGGCACTGGTTGATTTTACAAATCCGGATGCTGTGGCATGGTATCAGGGAAAGTTAAAGACGCTGCTGGATATGGGCGTGGATTGCTTTAAAACTGATTTTGGTGAGAGAATCCCGGTGAAAGAAATCGAGTATTTTGACCATTCCGATCCGGTGAAAATGCATAATTACTATACTTATCTGTATAATCAGGCAGTTTTCGAATTACTGGAGCGTGAGAGAGGAACCGGCGAAGCTGTACTGTTCGCGCGTTCTGCCACCGTCGGTGGTCAGCAGTTCCCGGCACACTGGGGCGGTGACTGTTCTGCAAGCTATGTTTCCATGGCAGAGACTCTTCGTGGAGGACTTTCTCTGTCTCTGGGTGGATTTGGTTTCTGGAGTCATGATATCAGTGGATTCGAGAGCACCGCACCAGCGGACATCTACAAACGCTGGTGCCAGTTTGGTCTGTTAAGTTCTCACAGCCGGCTGCACGGTTCGTCTTCTTACCGTGTGCCGTGGATGTTTGATGAAGAGGCATGTGATATTCTGCGGGAGTTTGTCAATCTGAAATGTTGTCTGATGCCATACCTGTACGGGCAGGCTGTGCGCTCACACAAAGAAGGCCGTCCGGTACTGCGCCCGATGTTCCTGGATTTCCCGGAGGATCGTGCATGTGATACCCTGGATCGGCAGTATATGTTCGGCGATTCTCTGCTGGTGGCTCCGATCTTTAAAGAGAACGGTGAAGTGCAGTATTATCTGCCGGAGGGAACCTGGTATAACTTGATCACAGGAGCAGAGGTGACCGGAGGAAAATGGCAGAAAGAGACGCATGATTATCACAGTCTGCCACTGATGATCCGTCCAAATACAGTGCTTGCTTTAGGCAATAATGACCAGAAACCGGATTATGATTATGCGGATGGTGTTAGCCTTCTGGTATCCGCGTTTGATGAGGGAGCCGAAGCGAAAACTGAGATACCGGATCTGAAAGGAGAGACGGTGATGACGGTGACTGCGAAACGTGTGGGAGATGAGATTCACCTGCATGTGGAAGGCGGAAACGGAAATTATACGGTGAAGAGCCTTTCGGGTTGCAAGGTAGTTGTGGAAGCGTAAGAATCTGCGGGGACAGAGAAGAAATACCGAAGCGTATCCGTAGAAATGTCAGAAAAGCCATAATGCGAAAATAAAATTGTAAAATTATATCACCACAAAGAAAAAGCATGCATACAGAAGCGAAAAAATCCTGTATGCATGCTTTTTTGATGCATTGCATATTAAAAATTGATCTGGTGAATCAATTTGCTTACATAAGATGCGTAGAACACTGCTGGATGTATCTGGATTCTGTGTCGGTCGTGGGAGATTGCAGTTGAAAAAGTCCTGTGTGCGGATCAGTTGCCGGCAGCCGTACCGCGCTCCGCCCAGCGAAACCACTTTTGTGGAAATTCAAAGACAAACAGGATGCCAAGCACGATCGCCACCGCGATCTTCAAAGTCTGGAATCCACGGTCGGAAGCTTTGGCCAGCTGATCCGTCACGATATAATAGGCAGTCCAGTAGATCCCTGCTCCCGGAACCAGCGGGAAGATGCCTGCAACGAGAAAGATCGTCACCGGACAGTGGCGCCGGACCGCACTGAGCCTGGAGAGAAAAACGACAAGAACCGTGGCAAAAAAAGTGGAACCGAAGAGCCCGCAGCCAGCCAGCAGTAACTTGTAGCAGATCCAGCCACAGCCACCGGCCAGACCACAGTTTACATAATATTCCTTTGGTACCTGAAAGAGCAGGGCGAAAGCGATCGTACCGACAAAAGCGGTAAGAAATTCGAAAATCAGATGTACGGACATAAAGATAACCTCCTGAGAGATAGATAAATATATTTGATTTACGCAAGCAATAAGTAAGCTTCGCAAAGCGTATGTTATCTCGTTTTATAAAATCCGCCGGGGCGAAAGAAACCCATGCATTCATAGAAACCCATGAATCACGGCAGAATCGCACCGCCCACAAAATGGTGATACCCGATCATTACAAGACCGACGCCCATTGCGATACTGAACGTGACAAGCAGTGCGTCCAGCATGCGGACCGCACCGGCAATATAGTCCTGGTCGGCGATATCGCGGATGCCATTCGTAAACGCCACACCGGGAACCAGTGGGATGATGGAACCGATGATAATCTCACTCAGATGATGTCCAAGTCCCAACTGATAGATCAGGACGGCGATGAAAGTCACAAACATGCCACCGGATATATTCGTTGCGATTTTGGAAAGCTGTCCTTTCACCACACACAGCAGATAGACATACAGCAGCAGTCCGGCGATAAAAGCCACGATACAGTCTACCGGATCGCCGCCGAAGAGATAACAGAAGCATCCGCTGCCCACGCCGGAAGCAAGGATCTGGCAGAGATTCCGCTTGGCGGGCATCTGCTGGATATCCTGAAGCTTCTGATAGGCTTCCTCCGGTGTATAGAATCCGTGTTCAATCTCACGGGAGAGCTGGTTGACCGCAGTGACACGGTCAAGCCGGGTAGCACTCAACGGGATGTGGCGTACCCAGGCAAAGTTTTGATCCGAGTTGCTGTCAGCCGTGAGAAAGAAACCACTGCTTAAGACAAACGGATCACACGAGTCGATGCCGTAGGCATGGGCGATCCGGTTGATGGTTTCCTCTACACGGAAAATCTCCGCGCCGCTCGCCAGCAGGATATCCCCGGCAAGTGCCGCCACATTTAACGCCATACGGTTATGTTCTTTTTCTACAGTTTCCAAAATAAAATCCCCCATTGTACACAAAAGATGCGGATACAGAAATAGAAAGATTTCGGGATGTATTCGCGTATGGTATGACTCTAACACATTTTCGAAAGAAAACAAAGAAAAACCGATACATTTTCAGCAGAAAATCAGGAGACATTTCACCATGTGGATGAGGAAAAGCAGCCGGAATCGATGGAAACGTATGGAAACGGTGGGATTTTTTGCTTGTTTTGAAATAGGTCTTGACGGGGGGAAGGAATATCTGTAATATATTCAAGAAGTACGCCCATCTGGTTGAAAAAGTTGGTGGGTGAGAAATGGAAAATAGAAAAGAAGTAGCCGGTGGATCGTGGGTCGACTGTGTGATGGCGGTTATGAAAAAGAGGATAAGTATATGAAGAAAGATTGGGAAAACGTGACACTGATGCCGGAGTTTGACGAGCAGGGTGTTGCCTGCTATCGGCTGGATGGCGGAGATTATCTGAATGAGTATTATGTGGTTTCGGAGGCGGAGACGAGAAAGCTTCTGAACACACCGGAGATTGTCGGGTATGAGGTTTATAACTGCCTGATTCCGTCGACTTCTCAGATGTTATATTATCTGAAAGAACAGAAGAAAGTGACAACAGCGAATATCTTATCGATTCTTCGCGGTGCGCTGAATTATCCGCTGGAGGAGAGCTGCTACCGGGAGCACATTCGTGTGCATGATATCAGTTTCTTATCCAGTGAACGTGTATTTCAGGAGGAAGAGATTGCGGGACTGGAGATCAAATACAGTAAGCTGACGATGGTACCAGACAGCACGTTGATGATCGGAGATATCATTGCGAGTGGGGAGACGTTGATCCACTGTCTGCGTTATGTGACCGATTTTTACCGGAATCACGGAGCAAAACTTCGGAATATTATCATCTTTACGATTGGTGGAACGAAGGGTATCGAGATCCTGGAGGATCTGACCCGGGATATTCGGGAGTTCTGGCCGGAATTTGAAGGATTTATCACGGTATATTATGAAGGAATCTTCGGTATGTATGAAGATAAGGGTGTATCCGGTCTCAATCTTCCAAATGTGGACTTTTACTGGAAGGGTGGTATTGTGGCTCCGGAATTCCGTCGGGAGACACTTTCCATGTGCAGCCCTCTGTTTGAAAAATGTATTATCTATGATGGCGGGGCGAGACGTTACGAGATCCATGAGCATGTAGAAGAAGTGCTGGAGTTCTGGAACGGAATCAAAGAGCGCGCCGGTCAGATTGATTTTGGAACTTTACTGGAAGAAAAACTCGGTTATGAACTTCCGATCAGTTACGAAGACTGGATCCATGCAAACCATTATGAAAAGATCCGTCCGGCAGATACAAAATGGCTGTATCGCCAGGAACAGGGATATGTGGAGAGCATGAAGAACATTACATTAGAAGAACTGGCGCAGCAGCGGATCGATGAATTTACCGGTGCACTGCGTAAATATATTCTGTAATGGAATCAGCCGAAAGACAAATAAGGTTATGGAAACAAACTGAGACGGGAGAAAACAAATGAAAAAAGAGACAGAACAGAAAGTAGACATCGATTACGCGGATCGCGTCGTACCGGAGGAAGGAAAGAAGGGCTTTGTGACCATGTTTATGATCATGCTTGGATTTACCTTCTTCTCCGCAAGTATGTGGGCAGGTCAGCAGCTGGCAGCAGGACTGGATTTCTGGGGATTCTTAAAATCTCTGCTGTTTGGTGGGGCAATCCTTGGTCTGTATACCGGACTTCTTGGGTATGTCGGAGCGAAGACAGGTATGAGCATGGATCTGCTTGCGCAGAAAGCCTTTGGAGAGAAAGGTTCCTATCTATCCTCTGCAATGATCAGTTTTACACAGATCGGCTGGTTCGGTGTTGGTATCGCCATGTTTGCGATTCCGGTAGCAGGAGAATTATTCGGTGACAGTAAAACTGCTATGTGGGCGCTTGTTATCGCAGCCGGTGTGTGTATGACAGCTTCCGCTTACTTTGGTATAGATTCTCTGACGGTGATCAGCTATATTGCAGTGCCGCTGGTAGCAGTACTCGGTACAGTGGCTATGGTCATGGCGATCCGTCAGGGCAACGGAACGATCGTGGATCAGTTCGCCGTATCCAGCGGTTCTCTCACAGTCTTTGGCGGTGCCGGTCTGGTTGTGGGATCTTTCGTATCCGGTGGAACTGCAACCCCGAACTTTACCCGATTTGCCAAAGACGCGAAGACAGGAACGATCGCAACGGTCGTGGCATTCTTTATCGGAAACTCCCTGATGTTCTTCTTCGGAGCAATCGCCTATATTTTCGTAGGCGGAAATGATATCTTCGAGGTTATGATCCGTCTGAATCTGTTCTACATGGCAGTTCTGGTACTTGGTCTGAACATCTGGACAACCAACGACAATGCCCTGTATACTGCAGGTCTTGGTCTGGCAAATATCTTTCATCAGAAGAAAAAACCGATGGTTCTGGTATCCGGTATCATCGGAACTGTGCTTTCTGTATGGCTGTATTATAACTTCACAAAATGGCTGAACATCCTGAACTGTACGCTGCCGCCGGTAGGTATCATCCTGGTACTTTCATACTTTATGAATAAGAAAGAGTATGAAGATCCGGACGCGAAACCTGCAGTGGTCAACTGGTTCGCTGTAGGCGGTGTGATCCTGGGAGCTGTTGTGGCAAATGTTGTAAAATTGGGAATTGCTTCCATTAATGGTATGGTGGTAGCAGCTGTATGCTATCTGATTGGTCAGGGAATTACCAAAAATAAATAAAAAATATAGAGAAAAATATAAAAAACCGTTATGTTGTACGAAAAACTGTAGGCATAACGGTTTTTTTGGTATACAATAGAGCGTAGAGTTTGCGAGAAGATAATATGGAGGGTTGCATAATATGGAACAGGAAAAAATCAATCGATTGCAATGGATCCTTGATGATGCAGTGGCAAGGGGAGAGATCCCGGGCGCGATTCTGATGGTCAGAAGAGAAGGGAAGGAAACCGTGTATCTGGAAAGCGGTTATGCGGATATCGAGGCAAAAAAGCCGGTGTCGAGAGACAGTATTTACCGTCTCTATTCTATGTCCAAACCGATCACAGCAACTGCAGTGATGATTCTAGTGGAGCGGGGACTGATCGATCTGGCAGATCCGGTATGTAGATATCTTCCTGGATTTTGTGGACAAATGGTGGCAGCATCAGACGGACATGTGGAAAAGCCATGGCGAGATGTCACGATCCAGGATCTGGTGAATATGACCTCCGGTCTGGTCTATGACGGCAATCATCTGACCGGAAAACAGACAGAAGCCTTATTTGCCGAGGTGATTCAGGGACTTGATGAGGGAGAAGGAGGAGCTTATGGTACGGTGGAGATTGCCAACCGTCTCGGCCAGATCCCGCTTGCCTTTCAGCCGGCGCGCTCCTGGTGCTATGGAACTTCCGCTGATGTGGCAGGTGCCCTTGTGGAAGTGGTTTCCGGTATGCGGTTCGGAGATTTTCTGGAAAAAGAGATCTTCACTCCACTGGAAATGGTGGATACAGGCTTCTGGGTACCGGAAGAGAAGCAGAGCCGGCTGGTGAAAACGTATGAGTGTAACGAAGGAAAGCCGTCGCTACTCTATACCGGTAATCATCTGGGTATCCGGAATGCGATGGATCGCCGCCCGGCATTCGAATCCGGTGGTGCAGGCCTGGTGTCTACGATTGATGATTATTCTCATTTTGCACAGATGTTGTTAAATGGCGGAAGTTATAAGGGAAAACAGATTCTCAGTCCGGCGATGGTACGCTTTATGACCGGTCATGTACTGAGTGCGGCGCAGCAGGAAGTCTTTGAACGGGAAGGTATGGCATGGCTGGAGGGCTTTTCTTATGGTAATTTCATGCGTGTGCTGGTGAACCCGGGAAGATCCACAACGCTGGGAAGCAAGGGAGAGTATGGTTGGGACGGATGGCTCGGCTGCTATTTTGCCAATGCACCGCAAGATCAGATGACGATCCTTATGATGACACAGAAAAAAGATTCAGGAACTTTCCGGATGACACGGTTGCTGAGAAATACGATTTATAATATGTAAAAACATAATTCTGTGGAAGAATGAACAGTTACAAAACTATAAACAAATGGAGAAGATGTGATGAAAAAAAGAGAATCATTTAACACCCGGTGGGGATTTATCCTGGCGTGCATCGGTTCGGCGGTGGGCATGGGAAATATCTGGATGTTTCCTACCAGAGTATCGTTATATGGAGGCGGAGCATTTCTGATTCCGTACTTTATCTTTGTGGCGCTGATCGGATTTACCGGGGTGATCGGAGAGATGACATTCGGACGTGCAACGAGATCCGGTCCGATTGATGCGTTCGGAAGTGCCTGTGAGAGAAAAGGAAAAAGAAAACCGGGAGAAGCACTGGGGCTGATCCCGGTGGTCGGCTCGCTGGCGATGGCGATCGGCTATACGGTTGTTATGGGATGGATCTTAAAATATACGGTCGGTGCATTCACCGGGGCGACACTGGCACCGGCTGATGTGGACGAATTCAGTGCTGTGTTCGGTTCGATGGCATCTGCGTTTGGCAATACAGGCTGGCAGGTTGTGATCCTGCTGGCAGCTATGGGGATCCTGATGTTCGGTGTAGGTGGCGGGATCGAGAAAGTCAATAAAGTGCTGATGCCGGTATTTTTCCTGCTGTTTGTGGGACTTGGCATCTATGTGGCATTTCAGCCGGGGGCCGTGGACGGATATCACTATATCTTCCGTGTGGACGGCAAGGCGCTTGGCGATCCGAAAACGTGGATTTTTGCCCTGGGACAGGCATTTTTCTCCCTTTCGGTGGCGGGAAACGGAACACTGATCTATGGATCCTATCTGTCGGATGAAGAAAATATTCCGGCTGCTGCGGGAAGAGTGGCATTCTTTGATACACTGGCTGCACTGCTTGCATCCCTGGTCATCATCCCGGCGATGGCAACCACCGGAGCCAAGCTCGATCAGGGCGGTCCCGGATTGTTATTTATTTTCCTGCCAAATCTGATCAAAAATATGCCGGGAGGAAAGATTATTGTGATCATTTTCTTTGTTGCTGTGTTATTCGCGGGGCTGACCTCCCTGATCAACCTGTACGAAGCACCGATCGCAACGGTGCAGGAAAAATTCCATCTGGAGAGAAAACCGGCATGTGCGGTGATCGCAGTGATCGGCGTGATAGTTTCCATCCTGATCCAGGGTATCGTATCCGGCTGGATGGATGTACTTTCTATCTATATCTGCCCGCTGGGAGCCGGACTGGCTGGTATCATGCTGTTTTGGGTATGTGGAAAAGAGTATGTGGAAAAACAGGTAAACAAAGGACGAAGCTGTCACCTTACCTCCTCGTTTTACCCGATCTGTAAATATGTTTATGTGCCGGTGTGTATCCTGGTGCTGATTCTTGGAATCGCGCTGGGCGGTATCGGCTGAGAAAATTGGGAAAATGCCCGGCTTCTGCAAAAAAAGAAAAAGCAGAAACCGGGCGTTTTTTGTATGATTCTGGCAGCTGTCGTGAAATGGGTTGCCGGGCGCAGAGTGGACAACTATAATTTGTAGGCGGCGTATCCGATCAGTTATGCGGTGGGGTATGAGGTGAGCTATAAGAATCATTATTATCTGATCCCGGATCTTATGAAAATCGCCGACAGTAAAATGTACCAGGACAAAGCGTATAAAAAGAAAAATCAGAAACAGCGGGGAATGTCCGCAGAGATTCCGGAGGGTGGGATTGCCCAGAGTGTCTCTGCGGACCGGAATTTACTACGATATTCATCAGGAGGAGAATCAGGATCGGATCATTTCACATGCCAACACGGCACGGCGGATCGCAAAAGAAGATCCATTGGGAATCTGTGTGTATTCCGGAAAAATTGAAGAGGGAGAACTTCGGAAAGCGGATGTGTTGCATTCATTCCGGGGCGCATTGGAGAAAGAAGAATTCAAGATTTATTTTCAGCCGAAGGTGAGCGGAACCGATGAGAGTATCCGAAGTGCGGAAGTGCTGGTTCGGTGTCAGCGGGAAGACGGTCAGATCTGGACACCGGACAGATTCTTGCCGGTACTGGAAGAGACCGGAAAGATTGAAACGCTGGATTTTTATGTCTACGAAATGGCATTTCAATGGCTGGAAGCGCAGAAGGAGAAAGGGGAACCGCAGATATATCTGTCTCTGAATGTGTCCCCGGCACATTTCCGGGATGTGGCGGGATTTACCAGACAACTGCTGGAACTGATCGGAAAATATCAGATCGATTCCCGCTATCTGATATTTTCCGATCACGGAGAGTGCCTACATTCACAATATCGATGCGGTCAACCGGATGAGCGCGACGCTTCACGGAGAACAGATCCGGATCTCAATGGATGATTTTGGGTCGGGATATTCTTCTCTGGATACTCTGAAAGATATCACATTCGACGAAGTGAAAATCGATAAACGTTTCCTCGGCGACAGCCTTACTGAGAACGGCAGGATCGTGTTGCAGGAGATCTTTCACCTGCTGAAGAGGACCAGAAAAACGATCGTCTGCGAGGGCGTGGAAACCAGAGGGGTGGCGGATTTTCTGATTCGGGAAGGATGCGATGAACTGCAGGGGTACTATTATTATAGACTGATGGATCAGGAAAGTTTTGAAACCGTGATGAAAGAGCAGGACAGAAAAGATAGAAATATTGTGAGTTGAGAGGTATAATACATGCAGGAAAAGAGAAAGGGATATATCTATATGAAAAAAATACTTCTGATAGCAACTGGTGGAACGATCGCCTCAAAATACACGGTGCAGGGACTTTCACCGCAGATTTCGGCGGAGGATCTGTTAAGTTATGTTCCGGCGGCAAGAGAATTCTGTACGATTGATACCGAAGCGCCATTTTCATTAGACAGTACAAATGTGTGCGCAAAACATTGGGTGGCGCTGGCGGAACTGATCGAGAAAAAGTATGAATATTATGATGGCTTTGTGATCTGTCACGGAACAGATACGATGGCGTATACAGCGGCGGCATTATCCTATCTGATTCAAAATAACCGAAAACCGGTTGTCGTGACCGGTGCACAGAAACCGATCGATCTTGCCATCACGGATGCACGCTCTAATCTTCTGGACAGCCTGCGTTTTGCTTCTCATCCGCGGGCACATGGAACCGTCATTGTTTTCGGCGGTAAGGTTATCGCGGGAACCCGTGCCAAAAAAGAATTTTCAAAAAGCTACAATGCATTTTCGAGCATTAATTACCCGGATATCGCAGTGATCCATGATGATCGGATCGTGTTTTATATTGATGATAAAGAGCAGTCCACAAAACGGTTACGGTTCTATCATGCGATGGACGACCGGATCTTTCTTCTGAAACTGATCCCGAGTATCGACCCGCTGGTACTGGAAAATTTGGCGGATTCTTATGACGGGCTGATTCTGGAATCGTTTGGCGTGGGAGGACTGCCAGATTATGGCAATCATGATTTTGCTGCAATGATCGAAAAATGGACATCCGCAGGGAAACTGGTCACGATGTCCACGCAGGTAACCCATGAGGGAAGCGATATGGGGATCTATAAGGTCGGGAAAGTGATCAAAGAGAACTTTGAGATCCTTGAATCGTATGATATGACATTGGAAGCTACGGTGACAAAGATGATGTGGATCCTGGCGCAGACGAGAGATTTTGAGGAATGCAAGAAATTGTTTTATACGACAGTCAACAAAGATATTTTATTTTAAAGAAAAGCTGCAGGAACCTGTGCATCCGTTACTGTTCACTCCGTGCTCAGCAACACGCTGCGCGATGCACAGAATTTATGCTGATCGCATAAATTCGCGCGATATGTCTCGGGTTTTCTGTGACCTTCGCTCACAAATAACGCCTCGCGGGATATTACCAGTGGACAGTAACGTTCATCCTGCAGCTTTTTGTTTTATTATGCTTGTTCTGCAAGCGGAAACATGATATCATATAACTATCTGAAAAATGCAGATTCAAAAAATAAAAATTACTGATAAAAGCGATGAATGCACATCGCATTTTTGTTATACGCAGTAAGGTATTTTACAATTCATCCGTCTCATCTGAAAAAATGTAATCATTTAATTCTTCAAAATCCAAAAATTCAGCCAATGTCATATTAAAAGCGTTAGAGATCTTATGAACCGTGGATGCCCGTGGATCTTTGGTGATGCCACGGACGATATTATCCAGCGTGGATTGTTTTACGCCGCTCATTGTTGCCAGTTTATTTACTGATATGTGGCGTTGATTACACAAAAAACGTATTCGTTGTCTGAATAATTCTGAATATTCCATATGTTCCCCCCTGTATTTTTAAATTAACACGAACAACAACTTGAACTTTTAAAGCGTGTGTTCACATTTTATAGCACGTATTTTGTGGCTGTAAAGGTATTGGAAAAATTACTCGGATTCCTTTAATGGCTTAATAGTATCAAGACGGAGAGAATAATTTACCCATATACGGGTTATGAAAGGAGAGAAATCTGATCAGAAAGAAAACAGGTGAGAAGATCACAATTGATAAAGCAGAATTCCGTATCGGTAAAGAGAGAAACAAAGTAGATTATTGTATTACCGGAAATAGCAATATCAGTCGTACACATGCAACCATCGTATACCGCAACGGAGCATTTGCAATCGTTGATAACAATGCAACAAACGGAACAAACGTTAACGGTGTTGCAGTACCGGCCGGAAAAGAAAGAGCTCTGACAGGAAATGAAACCATTCGTCTGGCAGATGAAGAATTTCTGTTTCGTGCATAAAACTGAATAATAAATGAGAGGTATGAGGATGATTTATAAAATAGCAGCTCACAGCGATGTGGGTATTGTGAAGAAAACAAATCAGGACTCAGTACTCGTGAAAATCGCACAGACAAACCATGATAAGGTTTGTCTGTGTGTCGTGTGTGACGGAATGGGTGGTCTGGCTGATGGTGAGTTGGCCAGTGCGACAGTGATCCGGGAGTTCGATCAGTGGTTTATCAATAAACTTCCCGGACTGCTGGAAACACCGGAATTTCCAATGGATGAACTTCGTGTACAGTGGGACGACCTGGTAATACGGCAGAACAAGAAACTGGCAAAGTATGCATCCGGAATAGGAACACGCATGGGTACAACAGTCGTAGCTTTTCTGGTTGTGGATGACAAATATTACATCATGAACATCGGCGACTCGAGAGCTTACATGGTTTCCGATGCCATCTATCAGCTGACGAAGGATCAGACCTATGTGCAGTATGAGATGGATCTGGGACATTTGACATGGGAACAGGCACAGACCCATCCCCAGAGAAATGTACTGCTCCAGTGTGTAGGAGCATCGGATGAGATCCACCCGGATTATTTTGTGGGAGATGCCAATCCGGACACCACCTTTATTCTCTGCTCCGATGGATTCCGCCATGTGATCTCGCCGGATGAGATCTATGAGAAGTTTCGTCCGGAACTTCTGGAGAACGAAGATATCATGCTTCAGAATATCGTCTCACTGGTGGAACTGAACAAATCCAGAAAAGAAGTGGATAACATATCGGCAGCTGTTATCCGGACATGTCGGGAGGGATAAGCATGCTGCAGATAGGTTCTTATGTAGACGGAAAATACAAAGTATTAAATAAGATCGGCCAGGGCGGTATGAGTGTCGTTTACCTGGCATTGAATGAAAAAGCAAATAAAACATGGGCCATCAAAGAGGTCCGAAAAGATGGACAGCAGGATTTTACCACTGTCAAGCAGGGATTGATCGCTGAGACCAACATCCTGAAAGAACTGAATCACAAGTACCTGCCAAGTATCATCGATGTGATCGACGACGGGGATTCCTTCCTGATCGTTATGGATTATATCCAGGGAAAATCACTGGATAAGATTCTGAAAGGAAGTATGGAAAAAGAAGGGCTTCCCATCGCACTGGACGATGTGATCGCCTGGGGCAAACAGCTGTGTGAAGTGTTCTACTACCTTCATACCAGACCGAATCCCATTATTTATCGAGATATGAAACCGGGCAACGTCATGCTGAAGCCGGACGGAGAGATTTCCCTGATCGACTTTGGTACCGCCCGTACCTTTAAACAGGGGAACAGAGAGGATACCACATGTCTGGGAACACCCGGATATGCGTCACCGGAACAGTACGGAGGAAACGGACAGTCCACACCCCGAAGTGATATTTACTGTCTGGGAGCTACCCTCCATCATCTGATCACCGGAAGAAATCCTTCCTCTACACCATTTAACTTTCCGAAGATCACACAGTGCCGGCCGAGTCTGGCAGATGAGATCCCGAGAGAGGATATGAATAAGCTGCTGGGTCTGGAGATGATCATTGATCGTTGTACACAGTACGAACCGGAGAATCGATATGAATCCTGTCTGGAAATGCTGTACGATCTGGAACATATCGAGGAACTCAGTCTTCCATATCGAAAGAAATTAAGAAACAAGCTGCTTGGCTTTGGTGTCAGCGCAGTAGTAGCTGTCTTATGCGGCGGTATTTCCCTTGGCTGTATGTTGATGGAAAATAAAACAGAGCAAAGCGGCTATGATTATTATGTGGACCAGGCGGAGAAGAGTGACGGAACAGCCAAAGTCAATTATGCGAAGAAAGCAGTTGCCATCGACCCGGGCAAGGAAGAAGCCTATCTGGTTTATCTGGATGCCCTGCGAAACGATGAGGCCGGCTTCTCCGGTCAGGACAGTCAGGATTTTAAAGCCTTATTGCAGCAGACGGTAGGAAGACAGACATATGAAGAGGTGCTCGAAGACAATCTGGATGGTTATACTGAGCTGGCTTACGAACTGGGAATGGCTTATTACTTCCCGGGAGGTGCCGGAAAACCTGCAGGAGATAAAGAACTTGCAAAAAAATGGTTTGGTATTGTAGCTCAGGCTGTATTATCCGATGAGCAGCTGAAAGCATTCAGTCTGGATTCCACAGAAAAATTATCTGCAGATAAGATTCAGGAATACGACATCGATACCAATCTGGTGGAAACCTTCTTAAGTATCTGTAGTTACTACGGAAAAGTAGGACAGGAAGATACCGTAACCGGTGAGATCAAATATTCCTATTCGGATTTCTGGGTAGAATTAAACGGTCTGGTAGGCGGACTTCCGGAAACCATCAGTACAGAAAGCCGGGAACGTCTGACACAGCTTCGACTGTTGAACGATGTGTCCTATCAGCTGTATGAGAATGCAAAACAGTTCGTATCAGATGCCGGTGTGGACAAAGCGACCTTCCAGGGTGCCCTGGCAGCCATCGAGACAAGAGTCTCCGGTGCTGATACCGGTTCCAACCAGACGGCACAGCGGATCCGTGATAATACGATAACAACCGTGGATAATACAAAGAAACTGGTAGAATCTCTGTATGCACAGAATTCTGATGCCGTGAAGAGCGGAGGTGATCAGTAATGGGGCAGACACAAAATATTGAACAGCAGATCCGGCTTCTGAGCAATCTGCAGCTGGGATTTGGGATTGCTGCATTGCTGTTCCTTGCACTGGCGATATTCCTTTTCTTCTATCTGCACATCCCGCAGGTGTTTAACGAATACCGGGGAAAGAGTGCTCAGAAAGCTATGGAAGAGATGGCAGCCAACAGCAGTGACTCCGGACGTATCGTTTCTATGGATAAAAAGTCCAAAAACAAGAAAAAAGGAACCGGACAGCTGGTACAGAGACGTCACTATACAGACAATCTTACCGATGATCTCAGCGGCCGGATGAGCCAGGAATTTGGCGAACCAACCGGTCAGATGAATCCGAATATGGCAAATAGTTCCGAAGCCAATGGCATGATGCAGGAAACAGCAGCCAACGGATCGGAAGCCACAGATGTGCTGGATGCAGCCATGATGAGTGGAGCCGAGGCCACAGACGTGTTGGAACCGTCCATGATGAGTGGATCGGAAGCCACAGGTGTATTAGAACCATCTATGATGACAGGGTCCGAGGCTACGGACGTATTAGATCCGTCCATGATGGCAGGTTCGGAAGCCACCGGTGCATTAGATCCGTCTATGAGAGAGGATGCACAGGCTACTGATATCTTGACAGAAGACATGCTTCAGGAAGGCGGTATGGCAGCCACGGATATCCTGGATCCGTCCATGATCGCCAACCAGGTACAGGAAAGACAGCATGTATCTACACCGGAACAGGAAGGAACCATGGTTCTGGATCCGAACATGCTGCAGCATTCCAACAGTACCTTTGAGATAGAAAGAAGTATCATCCTGATACATACGGAGAAGGTGATCTGATGAAAAAGGGAAAAACACCCGGCAATAGCAGTACTTGCCGGGGGTATCTTCTGGGTGGGACTGTTATGGGGGATTTTCCTCTACATCCTCAGTTATCAGAAGATAAGAAATCTGAAAAGCTATCAAAATTACCGCTCGGTGGAGCGTATCGGTGCACTTGCACCCGGATCCACCAAAGAGGGAGTGATGACAGATATCGCATTCATCCCGGGATTGCTGGTGATCATACTCGGAACCTGCGTGTTCCCCATACCGGATCCCATCATGTTAGTTTGTATGTGGATAACCATGGTATCCTTCTACGGACACTTCGTCCTGAACGGAAGGGTATACAAGTTTTTACATAAAAGAAAAGTTATAAGATACCGAAAGGTAAAAGAGGAATCAGCCGAGAAAGATACTCAGCTGAAGGAAGGAGTCTGAGGACATGAAACAAAAAACAAAGAGAATCCTGGCGTTCGCCATGGCCGTTGTCTTCGCATTGTCAACCTGCGTAACCTCCAGTCCATACACCGTTATGGCTACAGAAGCAGGACAAACAATCGAACCTCTTGCAGAAGCAGGAAGCGGCAGTGAAGTAGCAACTCCAGGTACAGAAACAGGAACACCTGGAGGAAGCGGGGAAGGAGGCACGGTAGCACCTTCCGGCGAACCGGAAGGACCGACTACACCATCTGCACCGGAAGTACCAAAACCAACACCTAAGACATATTTAAAAGTTGTTTGTGATGCTGGTCTTATCGAAAATGTACCAGTAGGACAGGTTTCATTAAAATTTGCAGGGCAGGAAAATGTCATGCATGTTATTTTAAAAGAAAACAATATCATTGAGGATGGATTAGCAGTCGCAAGCTGTACATCTGATAATTACAATGTTACATATGAAGAAAAAACAGAGACAAAAGATGGAGATACCTATCGAGAGATTCAAATTACTAAGTTAACACCGAAAACTGAAATCACTGGTGCTGATCCCATAACAACTCTCACAACAGTACCATATAAACTGACCGGTGTCTGGGCAAATGTATCAACCAATTGGACAATTACAGCAGGCACAACTGCATCTGTAGATGAAAACGGTCAGGTGTATGTGGAGAATGGAGGCCAGAACATAACATTACAGGCATCCATAGCTGGGAAAACAGTAGCATCAAAAACAATTCCAGTTACAAAGGCAAAACCGGCACTTACAATTAACTGTTCTTCAAATGCACCATGGGATAAGAGTGTAGAGGTTTCCGGCAAACTGACTGTGAATGGAAAAGGACTTGCTAACGAAACCATTCACTGCTGGGTTGGAGATAAGGAGGTAGATGTTCGGACAGATGAAAATGGTGATTATAAAGGAACTATAGAATTAAAGAAATACTTTAAGCTATCAATGGCAGTAAAAGCTGTGTTTGATGAGACAGTTAGTTGTAAGGGGGCTATTGCTACATTTAGTAAAGGCTATCAACCTGGAAAAGTAAACGGAAAACTTTCTTTGAAAGAAGATCACGATAAGGAAAATCCGTTACAGATCACTTACGGAACACAGCCAGTTGTGGAGAAGATCACAAAACTTACAACAGATAAAGATAAAGACTTAGGAAGTGAAGATCAAGAGCTTCAAGAATTCTCAGCAGAATCAGATGACGATACAGTTGTTGGAGTAAGTGTGAATAAGGATACCCGTGAGATTACGCTTGTACCGGTAAATGCATCTGACAAAAATGTAAAAGTAACAATAACTGCAGGGACAGCAAACTACGAATTTAAAAAAGAATTGTTTGTAAAAGTAAATCCGTATAAATTGAAATTGGAAGAGTCTGTTTCTGTAGCAGGTACAGGTAAGACAGAGTACAACAATACAAAAATATATGATGCAACGGATCGCATTGACGTACAGGCTACTTTGACAGGTGATGATACTCTGACGGATGCTGCCAAGACAATTGTAGAAGAAAAGTTCAAAAATATTGTTTTCAAAGGTTATCAAAGTGGAATTGTTAACGTAGACGGCAATGAAAAAGAGCAGAAATTTACTTTTGCACCGACAGATTTTTCTTTGACACAATACGCAAATAGCAGAGACATAACCGATAATTTTGTTATCGAGGATCAGAGTAGTGAAGCAAAAGTAACTCTCCTGAAAAGAACCCTGAACCTTACCGTAGCAGATTCCACACGTCCATACAGAAGCCTGGGATACACAACAGCTCTGGATCAGCTGGTATCTGTAAATCCTCAGAGCGGTGATACCGGATTTGCGGGAACGGATGCAATCGATAAACTGGAAGGATTTACCTATCCTACAGTAGTAGATACCACTGCTACAGGTCTGAATGCGGAAAATGTCAAGGTAAATGATAAGGCATCTTGCGATAAACATGCCAATGCATTGGAGCTGGATGTTAAAACAGGTGAGCCGACAGGTAACTACAAGTTTGATTTTGATAATTATACACATGGAAGCCTGACAGTTACACCCGAAAAAGCATCTGATGCGGATCATTATGTAAGCATCAATAATAGCAGTATTCATGCAGATGAGAATGAAAAACACGAGCGGTATTTTGCAAAAGACCCATCTGTAACATTCGAATTCACCACACAAAGCGGATATGATCAGATTTGTCTGGCTGATACAAATGAGGATATTACAAAAGAATGGAAAGATCTTTCTGCATTAGAAGCCAAAACTGCAGTAACAAAAAGTGTATATCTGAAAAATGCAACAACAAATCATAGCACCGAGCCGTTCGACATCACCTTCATATACGATCCGGATGCACCACAGTGCAGTGAGATCAAATTCGGTGAAGAGAATAAAGTAGTAACGGAACTTGCAGAAACTATTACTTTTGGTATTTACAAAAACACAGAGATCAAAGCAAACGTAGCTTTTGATGATGCAATATCAGGAGTAAAAGGATGGTCTTATTTTGTGGCAAACACAGACAAGGACAACTCTTTTGAAGGATTACTTACAAAGGATGACTATGCAGAGAAACTGGTCGATGAACATTTTGTAGCTGGAAAAGACGATCACATTGTTCCGGTAGGAAAATTAAAGGATGATCAGACTCTGGAATCTAACAACCACATTGTTTTTGTAAAAGTAATGGATAATGTAGGAAATAGTATGATCTACGGATCCAATGGTGTTGTTCTGGAAAACTTCCATGATATTACTGTTACCTATAAAGAAGACCCGGCTGAAACAACAGTTCAGCAGGGAACAGTAAGTGGCACAACCTATTACTCGGGTGATGCAAAACTGAATCTGACAGCTAAAGAGAATGCAAGCGAAAGTAAATTCTACTCCGGACTGGAAAAAATGCAGTATACAATCTCCAGATACTGGGGGGATGGAAGAACAGATGATGAAGCTGAAGTTGATGTGAAACATAATTTCGAGGGAGTCGAATCTCCGAAAAACGAATTTCCGAAAGACGTAACTCTGGAAGAACTTCAGAAGTACTGCACCATCGAAAAACTTCTGGAACTGAAAAATGACCCGGAAAATTCCCAGGTGATCACAGTTTCCGCAACAGCCAATGACAATGCAGGAAATGCAATGGAAATCCGTGCAGACTACACACTGGTTCTGGACTCTATCGCGCCGACAGTAGAATCCTCTTATGCACAGGCAAACAACAATGGCGCTTTCCTGAATGCAAAATATGCAAACAGTGATGTAACCTATTCTGTCAACGTAACCGAGCGTTTCTTAAATGAACTGAAAGTAACACTGAACGGAACCGTTTACACACTGGAAGAACTGAATTCTCAGAAAGATGCCCTGGGTATCAAAGAAATCTCCATGGAACCGGTTAATAATTTTGCGGATACAAAAGACAGCACCGTATATAGATTCACTATCGTATTCCACAAAGACGGTGAATATACCGTACAGACCAAAGTAGCCGATGCAGCCGGAAATAAAGGGGAAGATAAAGAATTCTCCTTCGTAATCGACACAGTAAGACCTGAGATACAGGTTACTTATACTGCATATCGTCCGAACGGAACAAGCTTTGTTCTGGATCCGTCCCGGGGACGTGCTTATGCAAATGAAGAAGTAGCTTATGTAGCTGTAACTGCAGTGATCACAGAGAGAAACTTCGATGCAAAAGATGCAAAAGTTGCTTACACAGCAGTAAACAGCAAAGGAAAAGCAGTGAAAGTTGCAGATTATGAAGCAGCGATCCGCAAAGAATGGACCAACAAAGGAAATGTCAGCACAGAAGACAACCGTTTTGTATATGAACTGTCTCTGCCGACGATCAGTGTAGATGCCAACTATGATTTCGCTTATGACTACACCGATCTGGCTGGTAACCCGATCAATGAAACCATCAAACAGGCAGTTACCCTTGACCGTGTAAAACCGGAAGGTACTGTAACAGTAGAAGATCTGGTGAACGGATCTGCTTTTGAGACATGGAACAAGTTCCTGAGTGCAATTACATTTGGACACTTTGGTAAGAACAGTGTAAGAGCTTCTATGACAAGTGATGATGAGACTGCAGGTGTGGCAGCTACTCAGTATCTGACCTCTGCAAAAGCACTGACAAGAAGCGAACTGGAAGCAAGAACCGGATGGACCGGTTACAGCAGCAAGATCAGCCTGGCAGCAAGCCAGAACCTGGTTGTATATGAAAAGATCACAGATAAAGCAGGAAATATCCAGTACATCAGTACTGACGGAATCATCGTTGATAATGTGGCACCGGTAGTGAAGATCACTCCTACCAATCCTGGATGGGGCAAAGGTGTATACAGTGCTGCCGATAATCCTGGATTTGACATCAGCGTTACCGATCCTGTTGTAAACGATGCATATGCAGGACTGAAGACAATTTCCTACACAATTACAAACGGAACCACCGGTTATGTAGAATCCGGAACACTGGCAAACCTGGAGAGAACATCTCACCTGCAGGGCTGGACCGGACATATAACCATCAACCCGGATAACTTCTACTCCAACGATGTTCGTGTGAAAGTTACCGCAGATGACTGGTCCACCAACGATGCAGCATCTGAAGAAATCAGTATCAAAGTGGATAACAAAGCCCCGATCGTAACATTCTCCTTCGATCAGAGCGATGTACACAACGGAAAATACTACAACAATGACAAAACTCTGACAATCACAGTAGACGAGCGTAACTTTGATGAAAGCTACCAGCCACAGGTTACATCTACAGCAGGCGGCGGATACAGCATCAGCGGATGGTCTCACAACGGAGAGATCCATACAGCTACTGTAACCTTCAGCGGTGACAGTGATTACACTGTAACTTATGACTGCTTCGACCTGGCAGGCAACAAGTCCAATACTGAGAAACTGGATGAGTTCACTGTTGATAAGACAAAACCTGTGATCCAGGTTTCTTATGACAACAACAGCGCATTGAACAACAACTATTACAAAGAAGCAAGAACAGCAACCATCACCATCACCGAGCATAATTTCAATCCTGGTGAAGTGACAGTTACAACAACAGCACAGCTGGATGGTGCAGCAGCTTCCGCACCGGGCGTAAGCGGATGGTCAGGATCCGGGGATACACATGTGGCAACCGCTTCTTACTCTGCAGATGCAGATTATACATTTACCATCAGTGCAACAGACCTGGCAAGCAATGTATCCGATCCATATGCAACAGAAAGCTTTACCGTTGATCAGACAAAACCGACTGTAGAGATCACCAACATCGAAGATCGTTCCGCAAATAACGGAGAAGTAGCTCCTGTTATCACACTGAACGATATCAACTTCGACAGTGGCAAGACAGTTGTGCACCTGACCGGAGCCAACAAGGGAGAGGTAGATACCACAGGCATGTACACTTCCACGGCAAGCAACAAAGGTCAGACACTTACTTTCTACAACTTCAAAGAAAATATGGATGATATCTATACTCTGACTGCTGAGACAACTGACAAAGCAGGAAATCAGTATAGCACATCCAAGAGCTTCTCTATAAACCGTGACGGTTCTACTTATCTGTATGACGATTATACAGAAGAACTGATCAAGAATGGTTACACCAACGATCCGAAGAATCTGGTAGTATCCGAGATCAACGTAGATACCCTGACCTTCCGGGAACTGACGGTATCCGAGAACGGAACACAGAAGACTCTGGAACAGAACAAAGACTTTGAAGTAAGTGAGTCCGGAAGCGATGTAAGCTGGAAAGAATACAAGTACACCATCAACGCATCCAACTTTGAAAATGAAGGAGACTACAACGTTTCCATCTACTCCGAAGACCGTGCAACCAACGTAACAACCAACACAGCCAAGTCCAAAGATATCCTCTTTGCAGTGGATAAGACTTCACCGGTTATCTCCCTGGCTAACATCGAAGACGGCGGAAGATACAAAGTAGAAAGCCAGAAATTCACAGCAAACGTAGATGATAACATGGCTCTGGATAAAGTTGAGTATTACGTAGACGATGAGCTGAAACAGACCTTCGATGCAGACGAAGTATCTGCAAACGGCGGTTCTCTGGAACTGAGTGTGGATTCTTCCAACACATTCCAGAACGTATCTGTGAAAGCTTATGACAAAGCAAACAACGGAGCAACAACCGCAAGCGTAGACGTCTTGGTATCTGCAAATACATGGGTACAGTTCTACAACAACAAACCGGCATTCTACGGTACGATTGGAGGCGGTGTGGCAGCAGTAGTAGCTGCAGTAGCCGCAGGCGTACACTTCAGTGGCGCAGCCGCAGGAACAGCAGCCGCAGCAGGAAAAACAGCTGCAGGCGCAGGTATCTTCCTTGCAGGTAAGAAAAGAAAAAAGATGAAGAGTAAATAAGATAAAATGAAACAGATCCGGAAAGAGTATCCGGAGAAGAACGATGCATACAAAGAACTGTTCAGTATCTTCCCGGTCACAGACCAAAATGCATTTGCACATAAAAAATATTGTTTTTATAATTGACATTTCCATCGAAAAGAGTTATCTTTGAAAAAAGATAATAAAACTATTTTATTAAGTTTAAAAAACTTATATATGGAGGGCATTTCACATGGAAGGTAAGATGAAAGTAGCAGTGATGAACGGTATCGGCAAGATGGGATTTACGGAGCGTGACATTCCGACGCCGAAGGATGATGAAGTTCTGGTAAAGCTGGATTATGTAGGAATCTGTGGATCGGATCTGCATTATTACGAGAGCGGAGCCATCGGCGATTATGTGGTAGAACCGCCGTTTGTTCTCGGTCATGAGCCGGGTGGTGTTGTCGTGGAAGTGGGAAAAGATGTCAAACATCTGAAAGTCGGCGACAAAGTAGCTCTGGAGCCGGGAAAGACCTGCGGACACTGCGAATTCTGTAAACAGGGCAAATACAATCTCTGTCCGGATGTCGTATTTTTCGCAACTCCACCGGTAGATGGTGTATTTCAGGAGTATGTTGCGCATGAGGCAGATCTCTGTTTCAAACTCCCGGAGAATGTAAGCACACTGGAGGGTGCGCTGATCGAACCTCTGGCTGTCGGTTTCCATGCAGCGATCCAGGGAGATGCTCATCTGGGACAGAAAGCAGTGGTGATGGGTGCCGGATGTATCGGTCTGGTTTCCATGATGGCACTGAAAGCCCGTGGAGTATCTGAGGTTTATGTGGTAGATATCATGGAAAAACGTCTGGAAAAAGCCCTGGAACTGGGCGCAACCGGAGTGATCAACGGCGCAAAAGAGGATGTGATCGCCAAAGCACAGGAACTGACCGGCGGGGCCGGTATGGACCTGATCATCGAGACCGCCGGTACAGAGATCACCACCAGACAGGCGATCCATATGGCGAAGAAGGGTTCCACGATCGTTCTGGTCGGCTACAGCAAGAGCGGTGAGATGACCCTGCCGATGAGTCTGGTTCTCGACAAAGAACTGACTTTCAAAACGGTCTTCCGTTACCGCCATATCTATCCGATCGCAATCGATGCGGTAGCTTCCGGAAAAGTAAACGTAAAAGGAATCGTTACTAATATTTACGATCTTGACGATGTGCAGCGGGCGATGGATGAGAGTGTGCATAATAAGGCAGACATTGTAAAAGGTGTGATTAAGATTCATCCGTAAGAGTTGAAAGAATCGTAAAAAGCAGAAAGCATATAGGTGTCAGGCATTTCTACGCAAGAACTTTGTAAGAGTGCCTGGCACTTTTAAAATAAAAAGTCGGAATTGACCTATAAATCAGCCGAAATCCTATCTGGAAAATCTCTTGTTTTTTGAGTAAAATAAAAGTAGTGGGCGGCGATTGCGCCGCAGGAAAATAGTTACTGGTCACAGAGTGAACAGTAACGAAAATAACAGGCATGGCGGTCCGCCGGAGAGTGCGGCGGGACGGCCGGAAAAGAGGTTTGTGATGAAAAAATGGACAAGAGTCATGTATCAGCCAAATCTTCCCCTGGAAGCAGGCAGATATGTAACAGCAAGCAAAGAACATATTGCATTATCCCTGGAGGCAGCGACAGAGGGTATGGTGCTTTTGAAAAATGAGAACAATATCCTGCCGTTAAAGAATGGTTCCAGGATCACACTGTTCGGACGCGGAAGTTTTGACTATGTCAAAGGCGGCGGCGGAAGCGGCGATGTAACCGTATCTTATGTACATAATCTGTATGATGGTTTCAAAACCCTGGAAGATAAAGTACAGGTATACGAACCGGTAGCAAATTTTTATAAGAAAAATGTAGAAGAACAGTATGCAATCGGAAGAGCACCAGGTATGACCGAAGAACCGGAACTTCCACAGGAACTTCTGGATGGCGCAAGAGCATTCGGGGATACTGCGCTTGTTGTACTGAGTCGTTTTTCCGGAGAAGGATGGGATCGTTCCAGTGTGGAATACAATGGCGAGTTCAATCCGTGGCCGGACGAGACCAGTATGCCGAAACTGTCTGCGCAATTGTATCCGGAGGGGGATTTTTACCTGACAGCGGGTGAGAAAAAACTGCTGGCGCAGATAGAAGAAGTATATGATAAGATTGTAGTTGTCCTGAACATCGGTGGTGTGATCGATCTGTCCTGGATCAAGAGAGATGATAAGATCGGTGCTGCTTTATACGGTGGCCAGGGCGGTATGGAAGGCGGAACCGCAATGGCACAGGTACTGTGCGGTCTGGTCAATCCATCCGGTAAACTGGCAGATACCTTTGCCGCAAGACTGGAAGATTATCCGTCCACGGAAAACTTCCATGAGTCTGTAGAATATGTGGATTACACCGAAGATATTTACGTTGGTTACCGTTATTTTGAGACGATTCCGGGTGCAGCTGAAAAAGTGGTTTATCCGTTTGGTTATGGTCTGTCTTATACAACCTTCGAGGTGGAGACACAGAAAGCATGGGAAGAGGCATACAGTATCAGCGTACAGGTGAAAGTAACCAATACCGGAGATATGGCCGGTAAAGAGGTCGTACAGCTGTATTACAGTGCACCACAGGGACTGTTAAAGAAACCGGCGAAAGAGTTGGGTGCATTTAAGAAAACCCGCCTTCTGCAGCCTGGTGAGAGTCATACGATGGTACTTACCGTTACAAAAGAAGCAATGGCATCCTACGACGATCTTGGAAAAGTGGCAAAGTCTGCGTATGTTCTGGAAAAAGGCGCATATGCTTTTTATATTGGAACCTCCGTAAGAAATAACGAAAAAACAGCTTATGAATATCTGGTAGCAGAAGATACCGTGGTAAAACAGCTGGAAGCAAAGCTGACACCGTCAGGTCTGTCTAAGAGAATGCTTTCCGACGGAACCTACGAGGAACTGCCCCAGACTGAGGGAAATGATCCCAATGCCTGTGCATTTGAAAAAATGGTTCCGGGAACCGATGAAGGCATCCTGCCGGAAGTACGCTTCCGCGAGCAGCGTCTGGTACTCTATGTAGTAAAAAAAGGCGTAAAACCGTTTAGCGAAGTAGCAGAAGGAAAGATCACTCTGGACGAGTTCATGAGTCAGCTTTCCGATGACGATCTGATCGAACTGCTTGGCGGACAGCCAAATACCGGTGTGGCCAATACCTTTGGTTTCGGTAACCTGCCGGATTACGGTGTACCGAACATTATGACAGCCGACGGACCTGCAGGTCTTCGTATCGCACCGGAATGTGGCGTGTGTACAACTGCATGGCCATGCGCAACTCTTCTTGCCTACACCTGGAACCCGAATCTGGTAGAAAAGGTAGGAGCAACCGGAGCAGAAGAAGTGAAAGAAAATAATATCGCCGTATGGCTGACACCCGCTGTCAACATTCACAGAAATCCTTTGTGCGGAAGAAACTTCGAGTATTATTCCGAAGATCCGCTGCTTGCAGGTAAGATGGCGGCAGGTATGGTACGTGGTATCCAGTCTCAGCATATCGGCGCTTCCGTAAAACATTTTGCCGCCAACAACAAAGAGACAAACAGAAAGCACAGCGATTCCCGTGTATCCGAACGTGCCCTTCGTGAGATTTATCTGAAACAGTTTGAAATTATCGTAAAAGAATCCGATCCGTGGACGATCATGAGCTCCTACAACGTGATCAACGGTCACAGAGCTTCGGAAAATAAAGAACTTCTGGAAGACATTCTTCGTGGAGAATGGGGATTCCGTGGCATGGTTACCACAGACTGGTGGACCCGTGGTGAGCATTACAAAGAGATCAAAGCCGGCAATGATGTCAAGATGGCAACCGGTTATCCGGAACGTGTGAAGAAGGCTATAGAACTTGGTGAACTTACCCGTGCTGATCTGGAACACTGTGCAAGACGTGTACTGGAACTGATCTTGAAAATTGATTAAATAAAACTATGCAGCAGCCACTGTCCCGCAGGATGTTTTGGGTTGTGAATGTGAAGGTACTGAACAGTTACGATTAAACAAAAAATATGCATAAAAAATGAGAAAAAAAGCAAACAGAAAAAGAATCTACTTTCTGTTTGCTTTTTTTGGGAAAAATATAAAAAGCCGTACTGGATTACTGGAAAAAAACAGGGTATAGTAATAAGAAAACAGAGCGTGTAAGAGGGGTAACAAACGATGAACAGAAAGATAGAAAATCCTTTCCTCTATGTAGAAGTCAGTGACCGCGGAGCAGAACTGATGCGGATTATGAGAAAGGATACCGGTGCGGAGATTCTCTGGAATGGGGATCCGGCTTTCTGGAGCTACCGGTCTCCGATTCTTTTTCCGAATGTGGGAAGTACCTGGCAGAAAAAAATGAAGATCAACGGAAAGGAATATCAGACCCGTCAGCATGGATTTGCCAGAGAAAAAGAATTCACCTGTGTGGAAGAAGGTACGGAAAAACTTCGCTACCGGTTAATGTCTGACGAAGAGACAAGAAAGTACTATCCATTTGATTTTGTATTATGGATCACCTATGAACTGAGAGAAAAAGAGGTTCTCGTCAGCTGGGAAGTGGAAAACCGATCCGGGGAAGTCATGAGTTTTACGATTGGCGGACATCCGGGCTTCCGTTTTGAAAAAGAAGGAGAACAGAAAGAAGACTACGAACTATATTTTCCGGAAAATACAGAGTTTACCGCTACCGCAGTCGATCTGGTCAACGGTACCGGAAAACCGGATCAGAAATACCGGGTGAAACTGACAGATCATACGCTGGTGTTAAGTGACCAGCTGTTTGATGTGGACACGCTGGTAGTTGACGATGCACAGATCCGGGAAGTATGGCTCAGAAGAAAAGCCACCGGGCAGCTTTATGCGGGAGTCCGTTGTATCGATGAATTTTGCAGTTTTGGAATCTGGTCCCTTCCGAAAGGACCGTATGTCTGTCTGGAACCCTGGGCGGGAAGATGTGATGATGAAGGGTTTTGTGAAGATATTTCCCAAAAGCCGGGAATCAACCGGGCGAAGCCGGGAGAATGCTGGAAAAAACAGTATGCGATTCTGATCGGATAGAACAGAGTATCTTAAGAGGTGTATTTACAACAGGGAAAAAGAGTGTCAGATGTAAGAATCCGGCACTTTTCTGTTATCTGTAGAAGAAAAACAGCAGAGGATAAATTTTAAAATTATAGAAATTACAGGGAGGTTTTTGTATGGGAAGAGTAATTTATGTGAGCAGTGTAAACGGAGATGATGCAAACAGCGGGTATGCACCGGAGAAAGCATTCCGCAGTCTGAGAAAGGTAAACCAGATGGAGATCCAGCCGGGCGATCAGATCCTTCTGGAGCGGGGATCAGTATTTATCGGAGAGTACCTGCACCTGTATGCAGGTGGAACAAAGGAGGCTCCGGTTGTTGTAGATGCGTACGGGGAGGGTGGTCTTCCACGGATCGAGACGGACGGAAACGGGATCTGGTATCAGAACTATGGCGGACATCTGGACAATGTAGTACATACCTGGAAAGGCTATCTGTCCTCAGCGGTTCTTTTATACGATGCAGAATACATTTCCATCCGGAATCTGGAAATTACAAACAACCCATGCGTCAAAAATGAACGCCTGAACCAGGCAGACCGTATGAACCGCACCGGCGTATCCGTGATTGCGAAGAATCACGGGACGCTCCATGAGATCGAACTCGATCATCTGTATATCCATGATGTAGAGGGAAATATCTACGACAAACATCTGAACAATGGCGGCATCTACATGTCAGTCTCCCGTCCGGATGACGAAGAAAAGACCGGAATTGCCCGTTATGACGGTATCCATATCCACCACTGTAAAGTTGAGAACTGCCGCAGATGGGGAATTGCCGCAGGCTACACGTACCAGCATGACAAATTTACCACACTGGAACTGCCCGATGAAGTGGTGAAAACCTACGGCTCCACCAATGTCGTGATCGAACACAACTTTGTCAAAGATATCGGCGGAGACGGCATCACACCGATGTACTGCTTTGAACCGCTGATCCAGTACAATGTGTCCGAAAATATCGCTGTGGACATCCACCCGGATCTGTACAATGAAGAAGGAAACCGTGGCGGTATGACCGCAGCCGCCATCTGGCCATGGAAATGCAAAACAGCGTTGTTCCAGTACAACGAAGTCTACAACACTGTCTATAATCAGGATGGTCAGGCGTGGGATGCCGACTCCGGTGACGGAACGATCTACCAGTACAACTACAGCTGCAACAATGGCGGTGGCTGTGTGATGTTTTGTGAGGGCGAGAGCGTCAACAACGTCTTCCGCTACAACATCAGTCAGAATGACGGAACGGGCATCTTGACCCCGGTACGAAACGTGGACGCGAAAGTCTATGGCAACATCTTCTATATAAAAGAAGGCGTGGACTTTATCCGTCATCGGATCTGGGGCGATACAATGATCGAAGGCGGCGGAATCGAAGTCACCGACAACATTATCATCTACGCCGGAAACGCCCCCAAAGAAGAGTCCTGGACCTACAACATCCCCAAGGCATATTATCAGAGTAATACATATGTAAACTATCAGAATACCCCGGAAGGTGATCCGGCTCCAATCTGCCTCTCCGCTGCCACCGACATCCTGACAGCTCCGGGCATCGCCCCGGAGACCACCAACGGCAGCAGCCGCATGTACAAAGGCAGTCAGGACTTTGCCGGCTACCGTCTGAAAAAAGACGGCACAGACCTTCTGAAACTGTAAACTTCAGGAACAAAAGAACAAGAAAAAAGGACACAAAATTTTCACAAAAAAATTAGCACTCCCCCTTGACGAGTGCTAACACAGATGTTATAGTACAGATAGAACAAAGGAAGAGAAATAAAGAAGTTCAACTACCGGATGTTCTACACGAATAATCAATTAAGCAATCACTCCGCCACCGGGCGGAACAAATAGAAGGGAGAAATGACTTATGTTAATGCCTAGTATTTTTGGTGAGAATTTTATGGATGATTTCTTTGGAGTTCCGGAGAGAACTTATACACAGAGTGCACAGAACGCCCTGATGAAAACCGATGTAGTAGAAAACAAAGACGGATTTGACGTATCCATTGATCTGCCGGGATTCAAGAAAGAAGACGTGAAGGGAGAAGTCAAAGACGGCTACCTGATCATTACTGCATCGACCAAACAGAACAAAGAAGAGAAAAACAAAGACGGCAAGTACATCCGCAAAGAGAGATACAGTGGAACCTGTCAGAGAAGCTTTTATGTAGGAGAAGATATCACCCAGGAAGACATCAAAGCAAAATTTGAAGATGGTGTCCTGAAACTGGAGATTCCGAAAAAAGAAGCAAAACCGGAAGTAAAAGAAGCAAAATACATCTCTATTGCATAAAAGAGCAGGGAGATGAAAATTGAGACAAAACACGTATTACGAGTTTTATCCATTCATGCGGCAGGCGCGGACCGGGCGCCTGCCGGATAAATAAACTGTGCGCTCATTACTGTGAAATCGAGTGAACAGAAAAAGGAAAATAACAGGGTTTTAAAACCCGTTCACTATAGAGATTACCACAGAGGGACAGGACAAACTTTATATCCGGAGTCTCTCTTTTTTATATATACAGGCAGCAAGCCAAATGTACAGGATGTAACAAGTTCCCAAAGGAGGTGGAACAAGTGGAAAATAAAAGAGATTACTATGGAGTGCTTGGCGTAAGCAAAGAGGCAGACAGTTCGGCAATTAAAAAAGCCTACCGGAAACTGGCGAAAAAATATCATCCAGACACCAACGCCGGTAATGCAGAGGCAGAAAAACGATTCAAAGAAATCTCGGAAGCCTATGCAGTACTGGGAGATGAGGAAAAGAAAAAATTATACGATGAATTCGGACATATCGCCTTCGAGCCTGGATTCAATGCGGATGCCGCGAGAGCACAGAAACAATATGGATATGAAAACTTCGGCAGTGATAACAGCCAGAATGGTTATCGGGAGTACCATTTTAACGGATCAAGTGGAGATGACATCTTCGGAGATCTGTTTGGAAATATGTTTCGCCGGGGAGCAAAAGGAGGAAATTTCCACAGCGGAGGATTCCATGACGGCAGCGGATTTTACCAGCAGTTTCATCAGGGCGGAAACGATGAGTTCTACGGAAATCAGGGATTTCATAGAACATATTCCGGAAAAGGGGAGAATCTGGAAGCAGAAATTTCGCTTACCTTTGATGAGGCAGCCTTTGGCTGTGATAAGGTGATCACACTGCAGGAAACTGACGGCAATCGCACCTTGAAAGTGCATATTCCTGCGGGAATCGATACCGGACAGAGCGTTCGGTTGCGTGGAAAAGGTCATCCCGGAATCGGCGGCGGTGAACCTGGCGATCTGCTTCTGAAAGCAAAGGTGGGAACGAAACCGGGATACGAACGAAAAGGTGCCGATGTCTACACCACGGTCAGTATCCCATACACAACCGCCGCTCTCGGCGGAGAAGCCAGAGTATCCACATTATACGGGGATGTTAGTTGTAAAATCAAAGAAGGGACTCAGTCGGGCAGCAAGATCCGGCTGCGTGGAAAAGGAATTGTATCTATGAAAAATCCGAACGTCCACGGCGACCAGTACGTCACCGTCCAGATCCAGGTACCCCGTCACCTGAATCAGCAGGCACGCCGGAAATTGATGGAATACAAACAAGCTTGCGGATAAAAACAGCAGACAGGAATAACTTTAAACAGTTGTTACTGTCTGCTTTTTATGTACATTGCATACAAAAATGGATCTAATGAAGCAATTTTGAATTACGTGAACAACAAGTCAAAAACCATAAGATCTGGTTTACAAAACCTTGCTTCTGAGATATCCTATAGAAAGAAAAGAAAGATTCCGAGAGTACATTAAGATGATCAGGAGGGTATTAACATGGTAGGTCCGGAAGGAACAAAACGAATATCCAAAATAGATACGTACCTGAATGTAGCCGAAGCATTTGCCTATCGAAGCACCTGCATCAAACGAAAATACGGTGCGGTGATTGTAAAAGATGATGTGGTAATCTCCACCGGCTATAATGGATCCCCGCGTGGCTACGACAATTGCTGCGATATCGGCGAGTGTCCGAGAATCAAACTGGGTATGCATCAGGGAGAGGGGTACGGTCTTTGCCGTGCGATTCATGCTGAGCAGAATGCATTGCTGAACTGTTCCCGCGAACAGACCATCGGTGCCGACCTCTACCTTGCCGGCATCAACCCCGGTGATAATTCTGTTCACCGCGCAAAACCCTGCCCCATCTGCTCCCGCCTTATCATTCAGGCCGGAATCAAAAACGTCTACCTTCGCGTAGGTGCCAAAGCCGGTGAGTATGAAGTGGTTCCGGCCAAAGATCTGGTGTGGCATCTGTAAAACAAAAATGATAACCGGAAAATAAAGACAGAAAAAGCCGCAAGGAAACAGTCCTGGCCAGTAAAGTTCAATGCCCCGGAAGCCCGCGATCCCTCCTCGGTGCGCGCGAACTTGTCGAGTACAAGTTTGAGACTACAGGCTCAAACCGAACGCAGACCTGAGCGCGCACCGAGGAGGGATTGCGGGCTTCCCGGGCTCACAACATCCCAAACAAACCTTACTGCGGAATCCTTGCCTTATAATAAAGTGGCGACAACCCAAAATACTTCTTAAACAACTTACTGAAATGATAAGCATCCTCATATCCCACAGCCATCGCCACAGCCTGAATCGACTGCTCCGGGTTCTTATCCAGCAATTCCCGGGCTTTTTGCATCCGCAGGCTGATCAGATAATTGATCGGCGTATCCCCTGTCTCACTTTTGAAAATCTTTGAGATATAAAAAGAACTCAGATACATATTTGCCGCAATCTGATCCAGCGAAATCTTCTCTTTATAATGTGTCTCCATATAATGCATAATCTGCTGAACCACATACTTCTTATTTACCGACTTGAACTCATACCGCGGTGCATACTGACGTTTTACATCTTCGTCAAGTTCCTGCTTCTGATATCTGCAAAGCAGACAGATCACCTGAATCAGATAGGATTTCAGCATAAAATACCGCCCCGGCTGGCAGGTCTTCGACTCCTGTTCCATCAGGTTACACAGCCGAAACAACGGTTCTTTATAACTGTCCGGCAATGTTGCCAGCAGCTGATAATTTTTAAAAAGAGGAAAATGCCCTCTGGTACATCCGGCAAATTCCACATTTGAAAAAGCCAGGTAAACTTCCCGGGCAGAAGTTCCGGCTGCAGGAAGGCTCTGGTGATATGTTCCGGGATTCAGCAAAATCACGGATCCTTCTTCCACATCATATAGCTTCTCATCTATACGAAATGTTGTTTTTCCTTTCAGTATAAGCACAAATTCAATAAAATCATGACAATGATAATTCATCTCAGGCTCTGTTCGAAGCAGATTACAGCAGAACAGAAAGCGGGGATTGAGATCATTGTAAGTAAGATCATACACCGATGGTTCCATAAAAATCCCCCTGTCATAGATATAATTTCAACGTAACTGTTCAGTACCTTCACAGTTACGAGCCAAAATGCCTCGTGGGACAGTGGCTACTGAATAGTTACATTTCAACACATATTTGATAAGTTAAGTATACAACATAAACCATCCGATGCACAAGAAAGTACATTCCACTTTTTCGACTGTACTTTATAATAAAACTATCGTAACTGTGAAGATACTGAACAGTTACAGTCATATAAAAATTGGCAGCCAGCGGTAAAAGATGCCACATGGTATGCAAAAAAAGAAAGGATGAAAAAAGAAAATGACAAAAAGTATGACATCAGGAAAACCGGTAAAACTAATCCTTTTATTTGCGCTTCCGCTGATTGTGGGTAATATTTTTCAACAGTTCTACAGTATGGCGGATACCGTAATTGTAGGACGTACTATAGGAGTCAATGCCCTGGCGGCTGTCGGATGTACAGGAAGTGTATCCTTCTTTATTCTCGGATTTGTTATGGGATTTACCTCGGGGTTGTCGATTCTCATTGCCCAGCGTTTTGGTGCGGAGGATGAGGAAGGAATCCGTTGCAGCTTTGCTGCAGGTATCATTCTAAGCATTGCACTCACAATTGTGATGACATTTTTTGCAGTGATACTGGTTCGTCCTGCCATGGAACTTTTACAGACACCGGAGGAAATCATTGACGATGCGGTTTCTTATATCCGGATTATATTCTGGGGAATCGGAGCAAGTGTATTATTTAATCTGGGATCGAATACGATGCGTGCATTGGGTGACAGTCGGACACCACTGTATTTTCTGATTTTTGCCTGTTGTGTCAATATTGTACTGGATATTGTACTGATTGCCGTAGTGGGTATGGGAGTTGCAGGGGCAGGTGTGGCAACTGTATTTTCTCAGCTCCTGTCAGGAATCTGCTGTTTTGTATATATATGGAAGAAAATGCCGGTACTTCGGATTAACCGCCATCACTTTCAGCTGGCGCAAAAACAGCTGGGTGCGCATCTTCGAATCGCTTTTCCAATGGCGTTTCAGATGTCCATCATTGCGATCGGTTCTCTGATTCTGCAGTTTGCGCTGAACGGTCTGGGCGCAGTATCCGTAGCAGCTTATACGGCGGCACAGAAGATTGATTCTATTGCAACCATGCCACTGAATTCTCTTGGACAGGCAATGACTACGTATACTGCTCAGAATTATGGTGCCGGCCAGTATGAGAGAATAAAAAAAGGAGTGTTCCAGTGTATTCTGATTTCTCTGACCGTCAGTGTTTTGATGGGCCTTATGAATATTTTTGCAGGAAGCAATCTGTCCGCTGTGTTTGTGGGAAGTGGTGAACGGGATGTCATTGCCTTATCCAAAACATATCTGGTCATCAGCGGATCCTGTTACTGGGTGTTGGGACTGTTATTTATCTATCGTTTTACCTTGCAGGGACTTGGTAACGGATGGGTGCCTACAGTGGCAGGAATAATGGAACTGGTCATGCGTGCAACGGCAGCTGTTTTGCTGGTAGAGCGTTTTGGATTTGCCGGTGCAAGTTCCGCAAGCCCGCTGGCATGGATCGGGGCATGTATTCCGCTGGGAATTGCATATTATCTTACAATCCGGCAAATGGTTCCCAAGCAGTCGGAGACTGCTCCTGTAAAAGCCATGTGAGCCTGAAAGTCAGCGGCTTTTCCTTTACTTCCCGGGCTATGGGAAGTATAATAAAGGAAACTGAGAAAGCATGGAGGGTATTACCTATGGAACTATTATTTCTGGAGCCGGTATTCAAAGAGGCTATCTGGGGTGGAACAAAATTAAGAGACTCGTTTGGATATGATATTCCAAGTGACACAACAGGAGAGTGCTGGGCGATCAGTGCTCATAAAAATGGTGACTGTAAAATCGCAGGCGGCAGGTACGATGGAAAATATCTGAGCCAATTATGGGAAGAAGAGCCGGAACTGTTTGGAAATTATCCGGGCAGCCAGTTTCCGCTTCTGATTAAAATCATTGATGCGAAAAATGATCTGAGCATTCAGGTACATCCCGATGACGCATATGCGTCCGAACATGAAAATGGTTCGCTGGGAAAAACCGAGTGCTGGTATGTGCTGGACTGTGAGCCGGGGACAAAAATTGTTATCGGCCACAATGCAAAGGATAAAAAAGAACTGGAAGAGATGATCCGTCAGGGACGATGGGATGAATTTATCCGTGTGACAGATGTGAAAAAAGGAGATTTTTTCCAGATTAATCCGGGATGTCTGCATGCAATCAAAGGAGGTACGGTGATTCTGGAGACACAGCAGAACAGCGATATTACATATCGTGTATATGACTATGACAGATTGTCCGATGGAAAACCGAGACAGCTGCATGTGGAACAGAGCATTGACACAATTGTGGCACCGTTTGAGCCGGCAAAATGCGATACCTATACCGAGAATCTGCAGGGGGCGGAACATAAACATTTGATCACCTGTCCATTCTACTCTGTAGATAAGTATGATGTGGACGGTGTATTTACTATTGAATTTGACAAATATTTTACGGATGTCAGCGTAGTAGAAGGTTCCGGTACTGTAAATGGAATTCCGCTGGAAAAGGGTCAGCATTTTATCGTACCGGCAGGATACGGAAAATGCCGTTTTGAAGGCGTGATGAGTCTGATCTGTTCGAATCCGGAAAAACATTAAGAGAAAATCCGGACTTAATAAAAGGAAATTAAAAAGTTAGACGGAATATATATAACAGAGATAATCTGAGAATGGTATAAAAAGCTGTTCAAAACACAGGTAAAAAGGAGAATACAGATATGAGACTGGGAGCACTGGAAGCAGGCGGAACCAAGATGGTCTGCGCAATCGGAAACGAAAACGGAGAGATTTTTGAGAGGATATCTATTCCTACCGAAACTCCGGAGATCACACTTCCGAAACTGATTGAATATTTTAAAGATAAAGAGATCGAAGCACTGGGAATCGGCTGCTTTGGACCGATTGATGTAAACCGTAACTCTGAAACCTATGGTTATATCACGACCACACCAAAGCTGGCGTGGGCAAATTGCGATATTGTCGGTGCTTTTAAAAAAGCACTGAATATTCCGGTGGGATTTGATACGGATGTAAATGGATCTGCACTGGGAGAAGCCACCTGGGGAATCACCAAAGGCCTGGAAAACAGCGTATATATCACTATCGGAACAGGTGTCGGTATGGGTATTATGAGCAACGGAAAACTGCTTCATGGTATGCTGCATCCGGAAGCCGGACATATCCTGATGAGAAAACATCCGGAAGATCATTACGAAGGCAAATGCCCATATCACAAAACCTGTCTGGAAGGTCTGGCTGCAGGCCCGGCGATCGAAGCACGCTGGGGCAAAAAAGGAATAGAACTGGCAGATAAGAAAGAAGTATGGGAGCTGGAAGCTTATTATATCGGACAGGCTCTGGTAGATCTGATTCTGGTACTGTCTCCGGAAAAAATTATTCTTGGTGGCGGTGTTATGCATCAGGAACATATGATGCCGTTAGTCAGAGAAGAAGTAAGAAAACAGATGGCCGGTTATATTAAGACGAAACAGATGGATGATCTGGATAATTATATTGTACTGCCAAGCCTGAATGATAATCAGGGAATTATGGGTGCGCTGAAACTGGCAGTGGATGAGCTGGAACTGGAGAAATAATATCCTTATATAAAATAAGAAAGCTGTCGTGGGGGAATCTGCGACAGCTTTCTTATTTTTACGTGAATAACGAGCCACATTCATATCTTTTACTTGACTTTTCTGTTGACACATGGTATAGTAAGTAAGCGACATGGAAGTAGGTCTTTTTTTTATGCCTAAAATCGAAAGACGTGAATTTCGATGGCAAAAGAAAAAAGTCCGTTGCAACAACGCAAATCAACACAGTGGAGGTGGAAGTCGTGCGCGTAAAAATCACATTGGCATGTACAGAATGTAAACAGCGGAATTACAACATGACAAAAGAGAAAAAGAATCATCCGGAAAGACTGGAGACCAAAAAGTATTGTAAATTCTGTAGAACACACACAATGCACAAAGAGACGAAATAAGATTGTCGTGTAAGAGGTGAGGACTATGGCAGAATCTGCAAAAAAAGAAAAGGCTCCGAAAAAGGAGAAAGCTCCGAAAAAGAGCTGGACCAAAGGTCTGAAGTCCGAATTTGACAAGATTATCTGGACTGACAAGAAAACAGTCGGCAAACAGACGGTTGCCGTTGTTGGTATCACAGTAGTCCTGGGCGTGATTATTTCCGTTCTGGACAGTGCGGTTCTGGAGTTCGTTAATTTGCTGATTAAATAAGGACAAGGGTGAGGAAATGGCAGAAGCAAACTGGTATGTAGCCCATACATATTCGGGCTATGAAAACAAAGTGAAAGCCAACATTGAGAAAACAATCGAAAACCGACATCTGGAAGATCAGATTCTGGAAGTTCGGGTACCGATGCAGGATGTGACAGAGTTGAAAAACGGTGCACAGAAGCTGGTATCCAGAAAAATGTTCCCGGGATACGTACTGATCAACATGGTGATGAACGATGATACATGGTATGTTGTTCGTAACACCCGTGGTGTGACCGGATTCGTCGGACCGGGATCCAAACCGGTGCCTTTGAGCGAAGAAGAGATCGGCATGCTGGGTATCCAGCCTGAAACCATCGAAATCGATTTTGCAGAAGGCGACAGCGTAGTTGTTACCGGAGGAGCCTGGAAAGATACTACTGGTATTATCCAGACGATCAACAGTCAGAAGCAGACTGTGACAATCAATGTTGAGTTGTTTGGTCGCGAAACACCGGTTGAGATCAGTTTCGCAGAAATTAAGAAGTTGTAAACAGAATCATCGAAGTATGAAGTTTCACACGGAAATGATTCGTGGGAGGGAAATCCCCGCAATTACCACATTATAGGAGGTCATTACAATGGCAAAGAAAGTAACAGGATATATCAAATTACAGATTCCTGCTGGTAAAGCAACACCAGCACCACCAGTTGGACCGGCTCTGGGTCAGCATGGTGTAAATATCGTACAGTTTACAAAGGAATTCAATGCTAGAACAGCTGACAAGGGAGATCTGATCATCCCTGTAGTTATCACTGTATACGCAGACAGAAGTTTCAGCTTTATAACCAAAACTCCACCAGCTGCAGTTTTGCTGAAGAAAGCTTGTAACATCAAATCAGGTTCAGGTGTTCCGAACAAAACAAAAGTAGCTACTATTTCCAAAGATAAAGTAAAAGAGATCGCTGAAATGAAAATGCCAGATCTGAATGCAGCAAGCATCGAAGCAGCTATGAGCATGATCGCTGGTACTGCAAGAAGTATGGGTATCGTAGTTGAGGACTAATCTTTACTAATGTAACTTTGAGACCATAAGGTCACAAACAAACGAATATCGTGGGAGGGCAATCCCCGCAATTACCACAGGAGGTTATAGGAAATGAAACACGGTAAAAAATATATGGAAACTGCCAAAGCAGTTGATCGTGCAAAACTGTATGATCCGGATGAAGCAATCGCTTTAGCTAAAAAATCTGCAGTTGCAAAATTTGATGAAACAATCGAAGCTCATATCAGAACAGGCTGTGACGGACGTCACGCTGACCAGCAGATTCGTGGTGCAGTAGTTCTGCCTCACGGAACCGGTAAAACTGTTCGTGTCCTGGTATTCGCAAAAGGTGTGAAGGCTGATGAAGCTCAGGCAGCTGGCGCAGAATTCGTTGGAGCAGAAGAACTGATCCCGAAGATCCAGAACGAAGGATGGTTTGACTTTGATGTAGTTGTTGCTACACCGGATATGATGGGTGTTGTTGGTCGTCTGGGTCGTGTACTCGGACCGAAAGGCTTAATGCCAAACCCGAAAGCTGGTACAGTAACAATGGACGTTACAAAAGCTGTTCAGGATATCAAAGCTGGTAAGATTGAATATCGTCTTGATAAAACAAATATTATTCACGTGCCAATCGGAAAAGCTTCTTTCACAGAAGAACAGTTAGCGGACAACTTCCAGACGCTGATGGGTGCAATCAATAAAGCAAAACCTTCTACACTGAAAGGTCAGTTCCTGAGAAGCGTAACAATCGCTCCTACTATGGGAATTGGTGTTAAGATTAACCCATTAAAACTTGTGTAATTATATAAGTGCAAATGAAGAAGAGCGGAGCCTTTGTGGGCGACGCTCTTTTCTTTGTGTGGGGTGTTGGCAGGGGGACGCCCGTGAGAGTTGGAGTGTGATCCAAAGGCAGCGGGCAGGGCAACTTTGAACTAGTCATTAACTTCGACTAAGACGCTCAGCAGAGGCTTCGCGCCTAAGTCTGCGTAAATGCCGGATTTCAAAGCTTACCCTAAGCGCCCGCAAAATGCCTTTGGATCACACTCCAACTCTCACGGGCTGACGGCTGGTGAATGCCCAATGGAAGGTTAGAAAAAGATGTGGATCGGGTTTGATTTCCCAAAGGCAAAAAAACGAAAAATAGAATAGAATTAATAAATATAAAAATAATCAGAAAAAGGCTTGACAAGGTGAAAGTGTGATGATATAATACACCAGTATCACGCCGAAGACAGCAGGTGCCGGAAGGCATAAGGCTAGAACGCCTGCCGAGGAAATATACATTCTTAATGAAGAATTGGACTCCTCTTTGCGGTGCGCGAAGAGGCTTTTTTCATATTTGGCGGTACACAAAATCTATAAGGAGGTGCACCAATCATGGCAAAAGTTGAACTGAAAAAACCGATCGTAGAAGAGATTTCTGCAAACATCGCTGATGCTCAGGGTATTGTACTTGTAAACTACAGTGGTCTGACAGTAGCACAGGATACTCAGCTGCGTAAGGAATTAAGAGAAGCTGGTGTTATATACAAAGTATACAAAAACACAATGATGAACTTTGCATTCCAGGGAACAGCATGTGAAGAACTGTGCAAACATCTGGATGGAACAAACGCTCTGGCTATCTCTAAAGAAGATGCAACTGCTCCTGCAAGAATCCTTGCAAAATTTGCAAAAACAGCTCCGCAGCTGGAACTGGTAGCAGGTGTTGTTGAAGGTGGTTACTATGACCAGGCTGGAATTAAAGCACTGTCCGAAGTACCTTCCAGAGAGGAACTTCTTGGAAAACTGCTTGGAAGCATCCAGTCCCCAATCGCCAACTTTGCTCGCGTCATCAGCCAGATCGCAGAAGCAAAAGAGGCATAAGTTTCTTAATGAAGGCAAGCTGCCAAGCGCAGCCTGAATTTAGAAACTTAGCCGTTCGATCGAACAAAGTGAGATCGAACTTCCTCGCAGCGTAAGCTGCCCCAAAAAAATTAAAAAAGAAAACAAAACTTATAATTGGAGGTAAATAAAAATGGCAAAACTTACTACAGCTGAATTTATTGAAGCTATCAAAGAACTGTCCGTTCTGGAACTGAACGAACTGGTAAAAGCATGTGAAGAAGAATTTGGTGTATCCGCAGCAGCAGGTGTTGTTGTAGCAGCAGCAGGTGCAGCAGAAGCAGCAGAAGAGAAAGATGAGTTTGACGTAGAGCTGACAGAAGTTGGTCCTAACAAAGTTAAAGTTATCAAAGTTGTTCGTGAAGCAACAGGTCTGGGACTGAAAGAAGCTAAAGAAGTAGTAGACGGTGCTCCGAAAGTAATCAAAGAAGCAGCTGCAAAAGCAGAAGCTGAAGAAATCAAAACAAAACTGGAAGCTGAAGGCGCTAAAGTAACTCTGAAATAATCAGATTACAGCATTTAGTTGAAAGATGGAGAACCCGGAAGAGCTACAATGCTCTTCCGGGTTTTTGTAATGAAAAATAAAAAAGATTAGAAAATTGGGTTGACACTCTTGACAAACTGTGATATTGTAAAAAATGCACTATTATGGCAAGATATGCCTACTAGTCTAATCTTAAAAGCACGAAAAAGGCATGAGCAGTAATAAATCAAATACACAAGGGGTGAAACGGTCAATGGAAAAAAACAGAATACGTCCTATTACAAACGGTAAAAGTATGCGGATGAGCTACCAGAGACAAAAAGAAGTTTTGGAAATGCCCAACTTGATTGAGGTTCAGAAAGATTCCTATAACTGGTTCCTTGAGGAAGGTTTAAAGGAAGTATTTGCTGATATCTCTCCGATCACAGATTACAGTGGCAAGTTGAGCTTGGAATTTGTGGACTTTACTTTGTGCGAGGATGATGTGAAATATTCCATCGAGGAGTGCAAAGAAAGAGACGCAACTTATGCAGCACCTTTAAAAGTAAAGGTGAGATTGTACAATAAGGAAAACGACGAAATTAAAGAGCATGAGATTTTCATGGGAGATTTGCCGTTGATGACAGCAACCGGTACCTTCGTAATTAATGGTGCAGAACGAGTTATTGTCAGTCAGTTAGTACGTTCCCCTGGTATTTATTATGCGATTGCTCATGACAAACTTGGTAAAAGACTGTTTTCTTCTACCGTAATCCCGAACAGAGGAGCATGGCTGGAATATGAAACAGATTCCAATGATGTCTTCTGGGTACGTGTAGACAGAACAAGAAAGGTTCCGATTTCTGTTCTGATTCGTGCTTTGGGAAAAGGAACCAACGCAGAGATCACAGAACTGTTTGGTGAGGAGCCGAAGATTCTGGCAAGCTTTACCAAAGATACAGCAACCTGCTATGAAGAAGGTCTGTTAGAGATGTATAAAAAAATCCGTCCGGGTGAACCGCTGGCAGTAGACAGCGCAAGAAGCCTGATCACAAGCATGTTCTTTGATCCGAAACGGTATGATCTGGCTAAAGTAGGTAGATATAAATTCAATAAAAAACTGCATCTGAAAAACCGTATCAGCGGTCATGTACTGGCTGAAGACGTAGTGGATACTACCACAGGTGAGATCCTGGCAGAAGCAGGTACAGAAGTAACAAAAGAACTGGCAACTTCTATCCAGAATGCGGCAGTTCCGTTTGTGTGGATTCAGACAGAGGAAAGAAATGTAAAAGTTCTGTCCAACCTGATGGTAGATCTGACCGCACATGTAGACTGTAATCCGGAAGAACTGGGTGTTACAGAGCTGGTATATTACCCTGCACTGGAACAGCTGATGGAAGAATATGAAGATGCTGATGAACTGAAAGAAGCCATCAAACATCATATTCATGATCTGATTCCGAAACACATTACAGAAGAAGATATTTTTGCTTCTATTAACTATAACTTACATCTGGAATATGGTCTGGGAACCGACGATGATATCGACCACTTAGGAAACCGTCGTATCCGTGCGGTCGGTGAATTGCTGCAGAACCAGTACCGTATCGGTATGTCAAGACTGGAGCGTGTTGTTCGTGAAAGAATGACAACACAGGATCCGGAGGGTATTTCTCCACAGTCTCTGATCAACATCAAACCGGTAACCGCTGCTGTAAAAGAATTCTTCGGTTCTTCTCAGCTGTCTCAGTTCATGGATCAGAACAACCCGCTTGGTGAGCTGACTCATAAGAGACGTCTGTCCGCACTGGGACCTGGTGGTCTGTCAAGAGACCGTGCCGGATTCGAGGTTCGAGATGTACACTATTCTCATTACGGAAGAATGTGTCCGGTAGAGACTCCTGAGGGACCTAACATCGGTCTGATCAACTCTCTGGCATCTTATGCAAGAATTAATGAATACGGATTTGTGGAAGCTCCATATCGTAAGATCGACAAAACAGATCCGAAGAATCCTCGCGTTACAGACGAAGTTGTTTATATGACAGCTGATGAGGAAGATAATTATCATGTAGCACAGGCGAACGAACCTCTGGATGAAGAAGGACATTTCCTTCATAAGAATGTATCCGGTCGTTACCGTGAGGAGACACAGGAATACGAAAGAAGAATGTTCGATTACATGGACGTATCTCCTAAGATGGTATTCTCTGTAGCTACAGCCCTGATCCCGTTCCTGCAGAACGATGATGCGAACCGTGCGCTGATGGGATCCAACATGCAGCGTCAGGCCGTACCGCTGATGATTACAGAAGCTCCTGTAGTCGGAACCGGTATCGAAGCCAAAGCTGCCGTAGACTCCGGTGTTTGTGTGGTTGCCAAGAAGGCAGGTACCATCACCAAGTCTACATCCAAAGAAATTACAATGAAAAACGATGACGGTACCACAGATGTATACCGTCTGACCAAGTTCCTGAGAAGTAACCAGTCCAACTGTTACAATCAGAAACCAATCGTATTCAAGAACGAACATGTAGAAGCAGGTCAGGTAATCGCTGACGGTCCTTCTACTTACAATGGTGAACTTGCTCTTGGTAAGAACCCGCTGATCGGTTTCATGACCTGGGAAGGTTATAACTACGAGGATGCGGTTCTGTTGAGTGAGAGACTGGTACAGGAAGATGTATATACTTCTATTCATATCGAAGAATATGAAGCAGAGTCCAGAGATACCAAGCTGGGACCGGAAGAGATCACAAAAGATGTTCCGGGTGTCGGTGATGATGCTCTGAAAGATCTGGATGAACGTGGTATTATCCGTATCGGTGCTGAGGTCCGTGCGGGAGATATTCTGGTTGGTAAGGTAACTCCGAAGGGAGAGACTGAACTGACAGCTGAGGAACGTCTGTTACGTGCTATTTTCGGTGAGAAAGCAAGAGAAGTACGTGATACTTCCCTGAAGGTACCACATGGTGAATACGGTATTGTTGTGGATGCGAAAGTATTTACAAGAGAAAATGGCGACGAACTGTCACCTGGTGTAAATCAGGCTGTTCGTATCTACATTGCACAGAAGAGAAAGATCTCTATCGGTGATAAGATGGCCGGTCGTCACGGTAACAAGGGTGTTGTTTCCCGTGTTCTGCCTGTAGAAGATATGCCATTCCTGCCGAACGGTCGTCCTCTGGATATCGTGCTGAATCCTCTGGGTGTACCTTCCCGTATGAATATCGGACAGGTCCTGGAGATTCATCTGAGTCTGGCCGCAAAGGCTCTTGGATTCAACATTGCCACTCCTGTATTCGATGGCGCAAGTGAGAACGACATCATGGATACTCTGGAACTGGCAAATGATTATGTAAATCTGTCCTGGGAAGAGTTCTCTGAGAAGCATAAAGAAGAGCTGCTTCCGGAAGTTCTGGATTATCTGTATGAGAACAGAGATCACAGAAATCTGTGGAAAGGTGTTCCAATCTCACGAGATGGTAAAGTAAGACTTCGTGACGGTCGTACCGGTGAATATTTCGACAGTCCGGTAACCATTGGTCACATGCATTATCTGAAGCTGCATCACCTGGTTGATGATAAGATCCATGCACGTTCTACCGGACCATACTCCCTGGTAACACAGCAGCCTCTGGGTGGTAAAGCTCAGTTCGGTGGCCAGC